>Ga0181346_1000216_pt1 | contig 23689 bp, 38 predicted proteins | sample Su13VDMM15DN_FD_130100 | JGI IMG/M metagenome (GOLD analysis project Ga0181346, IMG submission 130100) | Freshwater viral communities from Lake Michigan, USA - Su13.VD.MM15.D.N | ecosystem: Environmental > Aquatic > Freshwater > Lake | place: USA: Michigan | collected 2013-07-15 | reverse complement strand
GGTGTTAAATTGAAGAGGTAAGCGCATGAATTGCCAGTCTTCATGCGCCGTTTGAATGTCAACCCATGCAGAGTTGATCCAGTTGTAAAACCGAAGCGACTCGCCAGTCAACCCGGTGACTGTCGTCAGGTCAGGTCCGGTAACTCCGCACTCTTGCCTGGCTCGGTTTATCAGCTGGAGAAAATTCATTATTCGCGCTCACTCAAGATGTGGTCAAGCCATGCGCGGCCCTTTGGGTTTTTGTCGTCAACCACAACAAAAGGGAACACCTGGCCGTGGTTTGCCAGCATTGCCCACCTGTCCGGCTCAGACGGGTTTGGAGTTACTTGTCGGTAACGAGTCTCTTTCATTCGAGCTAACACTTCCAGGTATTTACGCTTGATCGGCACATTCTGGCCACGCGGGATAATCTGGTTCATGCCGTTGACGTTTAGGTGCGCGTACGGCGCATCGTTGTCATTGTTACCTGGATGGATCATCACAACAACAAGCTCTTCCATAAACTTTTCTTCTTTAAGCATTTGTTTCAGATCAACATTGCCGGTAACGGCCTCAACGCTTTCACTGTTGTCGATAACTTCAATTGCGCTCGCCATGGTTTTCTCCATTGATTTTATGTTTGTCTTGCCAAAAAGTACGAGCCGAAGCTACCAGCACGGCTCGTCAAAAGCTCCCCACCTCAAAAGAGGAGAGGAGCTGACGGCGATCTTACTGGGCGCTGCCTGGCATTGACGCGACGTTGGTGAACGCCGCGGTGTTGCCCGTACCCAGTACCGTGGTGCCCGGAGTAAAGGTCTGACTGGAACTGGTGGTGACCTTTATCAAACCAAACGGAGTCAGGTTAGAAGCCGGGGCATTTGGCACCGGGCAAGGGTCGCCAGCTGCTACGATCAAACCTTGTGAGGTTGTCACGTTGCCGCTAGTGTCCAGGAACAAACCGAACAAACAAGCCTGGCTGTTACCGAGGGCCGTGTGGCCAGCGGAAAACGTCAAGTTGTCAGTAATCGATTTGGACTTGAAGATACCGTTGTTGGTGAAAGTCACCGCAACAGTAGTTTTAAAAGTACCTGCGTTGGTGCCAGCAGCAAGCGCTCCGGAAATCAGAGACACGAAGCCACTGTTAATCTGTTCAATATTATAGGACATGCTTGTGTCTCCTTAAGCGGAAATAGTAGGGGTCACCGCAGTAGCGGTGGTCGGCGTAGTCGCGGCGTTGTAGTCAGTTCGCAACTGATTCAACGACGTGGCTAACGCAGCGATGTCGACTTGCATAGCGGCGAGCAGCGGTTGAATCTCACGCGAAGTAAGAATGTCCGGCACTTTAGGCATGCGTTGTTTTATGCTTTCGGGCATGTTGATCTCCTCAAATCAAAACAGAGCGCCTCCGAAAAGGCGCTCAGTAGGTTACAGTGCGGTCACACCGGCTTCGATACGGGCCATGAATGCGTCGTTCAGACGCACGCTGGCGAACCATGTCGAGGCTCCCACGTAGCCGAACTGGCCCAGTGGGTTGGCGTGGTTAGTTTGAGAAGCCTTCAGAACGATAGGCTTGATTGAGGACATGCCTTTCAGAGCGACCTGGCCCCAGGCGTCTTCACCGATAACCAGGAACGGGTACACGTCGACATTGGCTGCGCCGATAGACAGGCAACCGTTGAGTGTGCCAGAACCGGCGGCAAGGAAAGACTTCAGCAGCGGAGAGCTGATGAAACGGAAGTCTTCGCACGCACCGATCTCGCGATCGTGGATGGGCTTGAAGCTGCCGTATTCCTCAACACGGGTAAAGCCTGGCAGATTTCTTGCGTCGGCTACTGCGTCAGTGTGGCAGAACACGATGAACGCGGGCTGCACTGCGCGTGTGCCGAAGTTGACACCGGGAGCCAGGCGGCTTGTTACGCGGCGAGCACGGTTGCTCTCCAGCGTACGAGCGGCCTTACGGATCGCGTTCAAGCTGATCGGAGTGTTCAGGCCGGCACGGGTTGTACCGTTGGCATAGATCACTGTGGATCCAGCCTTCAGCACGCCGTAGCGAACCATCTCCATGACTTCTGCCATGGTCTCGCCAGTCAGCTTAATCATCTCGCCGGGGATGTCGTCTTCGTACAGCTGCTCAACTTTAGAGCTGTACTTGAAGAGGATACCGTACTGTTGCAGCTGCACAGTTACATCCTGGAACGTGATGGTGTTGCTGTTTGGCGTTACGCCTTCAGCCAGTACGAAGTTGCTGGCGGTGATGTCAGGCGTGCCAGCGTAGCGCTGAGAGCCTTCAATCGTGGTGCCGGCAGCAGACGCGCCAAACGGAAGTGTACGTCGAAAGACCAGCGTGTCAGTGCTGTTCATCGGCATTTCGCGCTGGGTACCGAAGTCGCCCAGAACGGTGATGGGTTGTGCGTGTTCAAGCATGCCTTGCGCTGCGCGGATAAGGTTACGCGACGCGGACGTGCCGTAATTTTGAATTGCCATGGGGCATATCTCCTAAGTCAGTTTGTTAAAGGCGTTGCTGCTCGTTTTTCTTTGAGCGTTGCCTTGCCTCGTAGTTCCACAGTTCTTCGGGCGTCATGTTGTCAAGTGTCTTTGACTGACGTGACTCACCGGGCTTCGTTACCACAGCGTTCGAAAGTGTAGCTTTTCGCTGATTTTTTATTTCAGCGACCGTCGTTGTGGTTGGGACCTTTGCAGCCTTGAACAGATCAATCACCTTTGCCGCGTCAGCAGCTTTCGGGCTGTCTATCAGGTTGTAAACATTGACCGGCTGAGAATTGATCCAGTTGACAAAGTTGTCGCTGTTGATCGTTTCTTTCCAATCGCTATGCTTGGTCTCAAGCTTGGAATATTCGATGGATTCCATTGCTTCGCTGAGGATCTTCCCGGTACGTTCTTCGATCAGCTTATTCAGCTGAGTTTCCGAAACGCCTTGAGACGAGCCACCAACTTTGGACCCAACGTATTCTTCCATTGCTTCAGCCCATTCAGGAAAATCCTGCTTGAGCTGCTCCCACTTCTCGGGGTTTGCAGTAGCTTTGACAAGTTCGTTCTGGGTAGGAGCCGCAAGTTTCTGCTCTTCCCGTTCACGCTGCCAAGCTGCTACACGCCCTTCTGCTGCGCGGACATGATTCTTGAGATCCTCGTTCGCTTTGTGCAGGCTGTCTATTCGCGCCAGAAGTTCAGGCGGCAAATCCCGAAAAGGATCGGCCTCTAACTTTGGTTCGGGTTCAAGCTCTGGTTCTGGTTCGGGAGTCGGATCTACCGGGTCCTCTACCATTGCTGTTGCTTCTTCATCCCACATTTTCTGCACTTCTTCAGTGCTTAGACTCTGCTGTTCGCTCACTTGGTTCTCCGTCATTTGTCCTCGGGCGGCTTTGTATCCGCCTCTCAACTGGCGCCCGGCAATGTCATTCCGACATCGGCGGTGCCCCTACCCCCAGAGTCGCCAATTTTGGCAAGTCCAGAATTCTTTTTAGCAGCCGAATCTCGCCGCGATAGCCGGCGGTTTCGTCCGCTGTTAGTCCGATTGCGTCGTTCTTTTTACGCACTTTGTCTAGTTCTTCAGTGGCCCATCTTTCAACTTTGAACCACTCTTCAGGCGCTAACTTAAGCATATGTGAGCTCTTACGCCGTTGATATTAAAGGCAATCCTAAGCCAGGAAACGCAATTTGTACAGCGTAGACTGGTACAGCGTCACAATCTCATCAAGAGAATTGTTGAGCGCCGTTTCGGTGTTCGGGCAGATCTGCGCTCGGTTGTCATCGATCCAGGCCATCTGCTGTTCCAGGATGTCACTGATCTCACCTTCGAACTCGTTGTCGCCCAAAGGAATATCCAGCAGCTCATTGAATCGCCCCTGGTACGCCTCGACAAAACCGTCTACCAACGGAATTACTTTTGCATAAAACGCGCCCAGCGCTTTGTGCTCAGCATACGAGCCGGTGCGCAGGTGTTGCCGGTGCGTCAGGTCGCGGGCCACAAAGATCATGGCGACCATCATGCCTGCCTTCTTCATGCTCAGTACCCCGTCTTGGCGTATCTGGGGAACACGGCCAGGACAACCGCCAGGGCGCTACCGCTTCCACCGGAGATAAGCGGGCGCACAAACAACGGGTTCTCATTGCACGCGCTGCTTGCCGCTGAGGTGTAAGCCATGCCGGTTGTCCCGCTCTTTGCTGTCAACGTGCTCCAATTCGTGCCGTCGTTGGACCCCTGCACGGTGCAGGTTGCTCCGCCAAATGTGCCGGTCACCTGGAACGTCAGGTCCGCCGAGGACGGAACTCGAAACGGCGAGCCGTCGTCTGTGCCGGCCAGCGCTGCCCACGTCACCACGATTGCGCCATCTCTGGTGTTTGAAAACTGTACTGTCGCCATTACGTATTCCTCATCGCTTTACTAATTAGCCCGCTACGGGTGGTTTTGGCTGCCGCCTTAAAAGACTTGTCGGTCGGCGCCCCTTTGCTGTTTGGCTCGCGCATTCTTTCACCCGAACCGGCTTTGATTCTTTCACGCTTGGCGTGGATGTTTGCGTATAGTCCTGTCATCACCACTTCACCTTGTTAGCCCAGTAGGCTGCGCTCATCTTACCCTTGGCGATGTTGCTCGCGTGGCGAGCTTTGAACGCCTTGTTGCGCGCCGAACCATCCGGCGAGCCCTTCACCCCCTTCTGACCGAAGCGAATAATCTTTTCTTTGCCATCCGCGCACGCCTTAACGACGTGACTCTTCTTCGGGTGGTCAGGTGTCGACCTGGGAGCGTTGCACTTCATCTGGCTCTTGATCAGGCCTTTGCTCATATCCCGCTCCCCATCTGCATCTTCAGGCGCCGCTCAGCGGCGAACAGGTTCTGCTTGCTGCGCTCCTTGATCGCCGTCTCACCCAAGCGCGCTTTGATCTGTTCCAGGGACAAGTTCTGCGCGTTGGCCAGTTTCAGCATCTCGAGCTCGATCATCTGCTGCCGCTCTTCGCGGCGGGCGGTGATCCCCTCTTGCGCAATCTGCAAGCGGGTCTGCAGCTCCAGGACGTCGCCTTCGTTCTGCGCCTGGACGCGCTGCACGTCTGTCTGTGCGCGGATCTTGGCAGCGGCGACGCGAGGATCTTCTGTCTGTCCTTCCTGCGCAGCGTTACGCTCTGCCTCAAGGATTGCTTCGATCTCCTCGTCCGGTTTAAAGATCTCCGCCGGGTCAACGTGTTGCGCCTGCAGCGCGCGTTCAAACAGTTTCTTCGGGTCTATGTACTTGGCGTAGATTGGGTTGCCAGCGGCAGAGAGCAGTTGCAGGAACGCCTGGTTCTGAATGTCTCGCACGATCAACGTCGAGCTGCCTCTGGCGTCTATACTGAAGTCGCCTTTTATGCTGCTGTCTTCGTTGTAAAGCATGTTCCAGTCGTAGCACCGACGGATGTGCGGCTTGGTCACCATGTCGTCGAATTGCTTGACCAGTCGTTTAAGTACGACGTTGGCCGAGGTCATCAACATCTGCATGCCGCCAACGGTGTCAGGCGCTGTGCCCTGCTCACCTTGCATCAGCGTCGGAACGCCGGTCTCTGCGTCGGCCAGTTTCATGGCCATCTCAATGATGTTGGCCAGCTCAGCCTGGTGGCTGTTGAATTCAAAAGTAGCAAAGGCCTTGCGCACGTCGTCCAGGTCGTCGGTGGCGAACCAGATCTTGCGGGCAGACAGACTCCAGGTCTTGTCGGCCGGCTGGATAAGGTTGGGCTTGACGACGATCTGCGGGCCACTGCTGACGCCGGCGTTGTCCATCATCTGACGCCAGGCAGCGTTGAGCACCTTCTGCTGTGCGCGCATAAGGTACGGGACGCCGTATCCCCACACCGTGTTGCCGGCCTTCTCCCAGACAAAGACGTCGTAGGGCAGCGAGCCGTCTTCCAGCGGATTCAAGAACGCCTTGACCACTGTGTCGTTGATCATCACCACCGTGGCGCTGATCGACCGCAGCGGGTCCTTATCCGGCAGGTTCATGCCGGTGGCCTTGAGGTCATCGTAGTCGACCTCGCCGGTGTACTCCCACTTCTCGAACAGGTCTTCAGCAATGTCTGTCTGCTCTTCGTCTCGGATTTCCTGCATGGCGTGGCTGCGCTTAGGTCCTTCCTCGAGCACTTTGCGCAGCTGGTCCTTGATGTAGCCAGGCTGCTTGGCCAGCTCTCGCACTCGGCGAGACGTCAGCTCTTCGCGCTCGTACAGCCCTTTGCCGTTCTGGACGCAGTCGCCACAACCCGGATCGGGGAATACGTTTCGCGGATCAATGCGGTAGCTCGACGGAGATTCTTCTTCGACCATCACCATCATGTGAACGGACTCGCCGCTCACGGGATCGTTAACTTCTTTCCAGGCTTTGCGGAATCGGTTGGTTACCACTGGGCCTTTGAGCACACCGGTGCCAAGCTTGGCAGCGTCGTGGACCAGCTTGCGCAGCTCACCGTTGTAGTCGCACTCAACCAGCTGGTCCTCGATCTCGGTCTGCATGGCTTTGGCTTTGTCGGAGGCGTCGCGCATGATCGCCCGAGCAATCATCTTCATCGGCACCGGGTTGCCTTCTTGATCCGTAACGGTCTCGCCGGTCATGGGGTCAATGGCTTCCTGGCCATCTTGTACCAGCTCACTGATCAGCGGATCAGGTGTCGGCTTGATGCCCCAGTTGCGGTCATCCGTAGGCAGGATGATGTCGGTGAATCGCGCCTCGGCGGCGTTAGTCTTTTGACGCGTCAAGCCAATGTAGACGGTCGAGCGGTGAGGCTTGGAGCCTTGCGTGGTGACAGGGTAGCCCTGCTCGACGCTGGTCATCATCTGGCTGGCCGCCTTGTTGATGTTGTCCTTGCTGTCGTACTGGTCCTCGTCTTCGCTCCAGCGCTTGTCGACGCCCAGCGCGTACCTGGCACGGACCCACTTGTCGCGCTGACGGCCCATGGATTGACCAAAGGCCTGCAGCTTGTTCAGGCGGTCTTGCTCGTCGTTCTGCTCGATTTCTTCGGGCGTGTGCATATCAGTACCCTGCTACTGGATCAAAGAGGCCAAACGGTTCTACCACTGCGTGGAAGCGCTGGGTGCCCGTTTCGGACTGTGTCTTCGCTTTTCGGCGCATCATCATACCGTATCGCGTGGCCGCCATAAGGTCATCAACTTTCGTGACGATCAGGCCGTCTTTTCGATGGTACAGGCGGAACTCCTCAAACCACTCGCTCAGATGCGAGAACACTCGCAACCGGCGGGTCTGCATCCGTTCCAGCATCTGGGCAACCCCGGCTTCGAGGCCGTTGCTGCCGTCTTCGAAAGTGGCCCGCTCGCTTAACATAGCCAGGCCCTGCGTTTTGTACTGTGCGGCCAGCTGTTGGCCTGATCCTTTGTCGCGCTGCAGGCCGTCATGCGGCCAGGAAACCGGTACCCACTCCCCTCGGGTGCGGATCGCTGCAGCGTGCTGCACGATCGACGTGTCCTTCACCCGGTAAGTGTCTGTGACGTACAGGGTGTCGCTGTCACGGTCCCACGCCAGCCACACTGCTGCAGTGGGGTGGTCGATACCGAAGTCAATGCCCACGATGCGCGGCCAGTGAGCGGGTATCTGAAAAGGTTGTATCGCGACCGCCTCATCGGCCAGGGGGAACACCCGACCAGAGCCCATCGATGGGATGCCCTTGGTTCTCGCGTCCCGCTCATGCTCCGGGTAGCTGGCGATAATCCGCTCACGCTCCTCGTCGGTGTAGTGCTCCACGTCGTGGACGGTCATGTTCGTGACCGTCGTGCCGCCTGGCTTGTCCAGGAGGAAGCGGCGCACCACGTCGGACATGCCCATCAACGGCGTGAAGGTGACGAACACCAGGCCATTGGTGGCGTTGGTCCGCGTCAGCGCTTCGCTGTAGATCGACATGGGCGGCTCTTCGTCGAGCCATATACCGTCGACCGTGTCAGCCTGCCATTTGGTGCGGCCCTGGTCGTAACTGTTGAACTGGATGACGCTCTGCTCGCCGCTGATGTGCTTGACGACACAACTGGCCACCGCATCGGCGACGCCTTGCCTGGCACTGGTGTCGAGCAAGCAGTCGTGCGGGATAGCACCGGTGCCCCACTCGTCGTGCAGTTCAGGCGGGCCAATCAGCAAGCGCTGCTGCCCTTTGCGCGTGAGCTCCGCGGACTCCGATCCAATCATCCACCTGGTGGCGCGTGGAAAGCGCCTACCGGTCCACCATGCCGGGTACCGGCCGGTGGCGTGCATCGCGACCTCGAAAGCACCAGAGAAGGTCTTGCCGCTCTGGTTCGCTGCCATGAAGAGGCGTTCTCTGTAAGCCGCGCCAGCGTTGTGGAACTCGAGTTGTTTGCCGTATGGCTTGTAAGCCGTCAAGCGGCTGCGCTTCGCGCGCAAATCCTTTTCTCGCAGCAGGTCATAGACTTCTCGCTTCTCAGCAATGCTGAGCGCCGAGAGATCGATGGCCGGCTGCGCGCTCACTTAGAGACCGCCTTGCTGAGCAGCGCGGAAAGGCGCTGATCCAGCTCATCGCCGGTCATCTCCAGAGTGCCGCTGATTTTCATCTCGACGGCCTTCAGCTTGGGCTGGTTGTACTGCAGCAGCTCAGTGAGCGTGCGGATCTTAGTGTCCGTATCGACAAGCCCAACTGTCACGGCCTTGCCGTCCTTATCAAAAACCTGAGCGCCCTTTGCGTCGAGCACTGGCACCTGGGTCGCCAGGACGCGTGCGATCTCGACGGCCGGGTCCAGGCCCGCATCGATGCACGCCTGGGCGACCGTCTTGAGATTGATGGCGCCAGGCTTACGCGCTGACGTGTGCCCAGCGTGACCGCCGCCGTTGCGCTGGCCCGTGCCTTTAGACGTGTGAACCCGGCCAGTCATCCCAGCCGGCATGTCAAAAGCGCCCGACGTGGCGAGCAAGGGCGCGCCATCGTCGTCTTCCTCGGCTCTGCGCTGCCGTTTTACCGCTGCGCTGGACGGGATCTTTGCGCTCATGGCGTTACACCTTGCCGGGGATAACCCCGCCGCTGAAGCCGCCTATGGCGCCTGGCTTGCCGCCGTGCGACTTGTAAGGGGTCTGCGTGCCGTTTGTGCCAGGCATCGGTACAGACACTTTGCCAGGGATCTCGCCCTTGCCTTGTGTCTGGTTGCTGCCAGTAGGTCCTGCTGATCCTGCTCGGAATACGTTTGTCATCACATCATCTCCTCGTCTGCGTACATATCGCGATTTTTAGAGCGCGACGCGGCTTCTTCGTTCCACATCGCTTCAGGGGCGGCGTCTTCAGCGCCGACTAGCTCTTCGATGGCGTCGAGGGCGTCCCCGACAGCGTCAAAGGACATCATTTGCGGAGCGGCGCCGTCCATCTCGACAGAGACAGAAACAGCGCCGTCGTCGGCGATTTCAAGCGTGATTGTTTGCGGCATGCGGTGTGTCTCCGTTTAGGGGTTGCCCGTTTGCAAGAATAGCCGTGATGTTCTCACATATCAAGACGTTAAACCAGTTAGAAGGATATTCGATAGTTTTTTTATATCAAAATAAAATTGACGATAGAAAAGATTATTTACTTGATACTTGACGTCAAGCATTGACAATCGTCTAATAGCCCTGCAACACCGAACGACTGCGGACCGGCGCAGACCAAACACCGGGGGCCGGGGCGGATGCCTCACCAGGACAAACCGGCCAACTCGTATAGCGCTAACGCTGCGCTACTGATGAGGCCCAGCAGGCCGAAACGATCCCTGGAGGATGCAACATGTTCTACAACGTGCAGGAACAAGAAGAGTTCGAATTTATTCACACCAGCGAGTCAGAGTGGGACCGCGCAGATGCAGCAGAACGCGGTTACAACGCGGCCGACAGCGAGTGGATACTGTCCGGTAGAGACGTGTGGCACAAGAACCCTTACTTCACCGGGACGCCTTCTGGTCGTCATCCGGAAGACGACTCGGACTTGCGCGACGAAGAAAACCAAGCGTTGCTGGCAGAGCTCGACGACATCCCTTTTTAATCAACCCCGTCCCAGGAGGACAACATGATACTGACAATCGAAAGCCGCCGCCGCGACGGAAAGTTTAAAGTGATTATGAGCTGGCCCGGTCAGCCAAACGGTTTCGGCGGGCTTACCTTCGGAACTTCGTTCCATAAACTGATCGACTTAGCGCGCCTGGAAAACGAAATAGCTGCAGCAGAACAAGTGTACGACCCGTGCAATTTAATCCCAAGCCTTTTGAAGTCGAAGTAACAGGACGAAACGCCGTGAGGCGTCTGCCGGTAACGCCGGCACTGATGAGTCCACAACGGGTCCCAGGAGGACAGCATGACACTCGAACAGATCAAGAAAGCAGTAGACCAGGGCAAGGATGTTTTCTGGAAGCACTCTGGGTACAGAGTGGTTGCTGGGACACAAAAAGCCAGTGGCGAGTATTTCGTCGTATGCACTGAAAACCAGTACACCGTCGGGCTGACATGGCGCGATGGCAAAACAATGAACGGCAACGAAATCGAATTTTATCAGGCCGAAACGAGTCCCAGGAGGACAGCACCATGATCATCAAATACAACACCGCAGTATTCACTCCCGCCGGCTGGCGATCAGAGACAGTAACTGCTCGCGTCGAGCTGCTGTCCCCCAAGCGCGGCAAAGTTGTCGACGTCATCGACGTCGGCGGAAACGGAGTGTCTGGGTACGCCAGTAGGACCGGCGCCAAGCGCCAGCAGTACAACGTGGGCGGCGTCGCGCAGCGAGAGTTGGGCGCGATCAAGATATTAAGCAAAGTTGAAATTGCTGCTTGACAGCAAGTATCAAGTATATAAAATACTCACTCAGCCGACCGCCGGTCGGCGAACAAGGTCCCAGGAGGACAACATGCAAAACGCACAAATCGTAAATCTTGATCTGGTCCGTGTAGTCGACCAGCTCGGCAGCATAAAAGCGCAGATTGCTGATCTGCAGAAAATTGAAAAAGAACTCAAGGCGGATCTTGCCGCCAGCGGGTTCGCATTCGTTGACGGCGCGTATTTCCGCGCCAGCATCCACTGGCAAGGACACACCAGCATCGACTGGCGCGCAATTGCCGAGCACTTTAACCCCAGCCGCCAGCTGGTGACCGCGCACTCAAGCCACGGCGACCTGTCTCCGGTAGTGCGTGTCAGCGCTCGCAAGACCTCTTAAGACGAAACGCACAGGGATGTGCGTCTGCAGACTACGGCCACCCTGCACTGATGAGTCAGGCCAACATTGTCCCAGGAGGACACCATGCACCGTTTTTCCCGCCCGTCCGTACAAACTTCTTTCCGCTCCGCTCGTCCACTGACTGCTGGCGAGATCAACCACTACGCACCCAGCGTGCTGGCTAACGAGGCCCACGAAAGCCGTGGAGAGCGCTACACCTACATCCCGACAGGCGATGTGCTGCAGGCGCTGGCGACTCACGACTTCCTGCCTTACGAAGTGCGCCAGACCAAAGTCCGCGACCAAGGCCGACGCGACCACACCAAGCACATGGTGCGTCTGCGCCACGCCAGTGCAGACATCCGCACCGGTGAGGTGCCTGAGATCATCCTGGTGAACAGCCACGACGGCACGTCGAGCTATCAGATCATGGCCGGCTTCTTCCGCCTGGTCTGCAGCAACGGTCTGATCGCAGGCGACATCAACACCGACGTGCGTGTCCGCCACAGCGGCAACGTGGTCGGGGACGTGATCGAAGGCAGCTTCGAAGTTCTGCAGAACCTGCAGGAGATCGAACACCGCAAGGAGTCCTACAAGGCGATCGAGTTGTCGCCCACCGAGCAGCTGATCCTGGCTGAAGAGGCGGTGAAGCTGCGCTGGGGTGAAGAGTCCACTGTCAACCCGCGCCGCCTGCTTTCCGCACAGCGCACAGCAGACGTCCCGAACACGCTGTGGAACACCTTTAACCGCGTGCAAGAAAACCTGATCAAGGGCGGCGTGTCCGGCCGCAGTGCAACAGGCCGCCGCACCACTTCTCGCGCTGTCGGCGGGGTCAACGAGAACGTGAAGCTGAACCGCGCGCTGTGGGCTCTGACCGAGAAAATGGCGGAGCTCAAAGCCGCATAAGGACGAAACGCCGTGAGGCGTCTGCCGGTGTGTGCCGGCACTGATGAGTCCATCAACCCAGGAGAAACCAATGAATAACACCACCCTACTCATCCGCTTGCTGGAGACCGCAATCGAATCAAACGCGGGCGGGCACCAAGTGCTTGGCTTGCTGGCTTCAGCGCGCGACAAGCTGATCCTGCTCTCTGCCGCCCAGGACGTAGCTAAACAAGACGACGTCACGCTGGAGTTACTCAGACAGATCTTGGATGAGGAGAATTAACGTGCTCACGAAAGAACAGTTCCTGGACCTGGGATGGTCCGATAACTTGCGCAGGCAGTTTGAAATGCTCTTGCTCGATGGGAACAGCAAGGCCTTCTCTGCTAACCGCTTGCCCGACGGGTCCCTGCGAGGCAGAGTCTGGGCCGAGATCCCGGAGGACTGGGACACCGACTTGGTCTATGTGTTCGGCGAACCCGAACCGCAACCGATTGCAAAGCCTGGCCCGACCGCTGTCTCCAGGACCGCCCAAGCGCTGCAGCTGATCGACGAAGGCTGGTCCGCCTACAAAGCCTGCAAATTTGTTGGCCTCAGCCAGGCGGCAGTATCGCGGGCTCGCAAACGCCGCGAAGGGCGAGAAGACTGCCCGCATTGCGGTCAGCTGATGAAAGCGTAGAACTGCTCCTGCTGTTTCCTCACCAACGCCTCGCGGATACGAACATCCGTCGGGGCGATTGGCCTGAACACCCTTACCGTTTCCGCCCCTCTGCCGCTGCGCACAATCCGCTTGATCGTCTGGTCGTACAGCTCGTAGCTGTGCGGAAGTGAGTACCAGTACATCGCGGAGAAGTGCTGTTGCAGGCCATCGACCCCGTGCGCAGCTGACCCCGGCTGCAACAACGCGTGCTGCACCTCTCCCCTTTTCGCCGCGGCAAGACCCTTCTTGGTCGTGATGTCCACCGCATCCGGGAACGCCGCCTTCAGCCTGGCTAACTCATGCGTGTACCAGTACACCGTGATCAAAGGCTCCCCTTCCAAATCCTCCACCAGCGCCTTCAAGTCCTCGATCTTCCGATCGTGCATGACCGTCGTGCCGCCGTGATCATTGAACACCTCCCCGTTGCCCATCTGGTGAAGCTTCCCACTGACCACTCCCAGGCTGCCGGCCGTGATCTCATCCTCGATAAAATCCGCCACCATCTCACTGCGCATGCGCTGGATCTGCTCCATCACTTGCTCTGGCAACACCACCGGCCGATCCACCTCCACGAACTTCAACCCCAGATCCGGCGACGCGGCGTAGAACAGATCAGCAATCAGCGGGTACAACTGCTCCTCCGCCCCCTGCCTCAGTTTCCAGCTAAACACCCTGCCGGTGTGCCGGTCCACTTTGTTGGGCTCCAGGAAGCGCGCCCTGAACCCTGTCAACGTGTGCCCCAGCCGCTCGCCCCCATCCAGCAAGTACACCGGTGCGTACAACTCATGCGCCGTGCCGGGCCTTGGCGAGCCGCTCATCAACAGCATCCTGGGGGCCATCTTCTTGCGGATCGCGTTCATGGCTTTCCATCCTACCGAACCCGCCCTGCCGCCTTTGCGCAGCCTGCTGGCCTCATCAAAAACCACCAGGTCGAAGTTCCACTGCTTGGCCGGGACATTCTTCACCAGCCACGGGAAGTGATCATGGCTGACCACCAGCACGTCTGTGTTCTGTGCCAGCGCTGCTCTTCTGTGCGTCTCATTCCCGAGGCACTGTGAGAACGTCAGCGACAGGCCCCACTGCGGCGCCTGTTCCTCGTACTGTGGCACGACACGCATCGGAGCCACCACTAACACTCGCCTTGCAGTGAAACGCTCGTACAGCGCTTCCCAGGCAGCGTGCAACGCGACCGCCGTCTTCCCTGCCCCAGGCTTTGCTGCCAGATAAAGGTTCCTCTGCGCGACAATGCCGATCGCCTCTTTCTGAAAAGCTCTAAGGTTTAACAACATCGACCCGGTACCCTTTTTCCTGCAGCCACTTGATCACCCGACACTGGATCCCTGAAAGCTTTCCAGTGTCGGCCTTGAGTTCTTCGAACCTGACATACCTTGCCACCAGCTCCTGGTGTTCCATCGGTACCGGCAACAGCACCAGCCTGTCGGGTATCCCCGCATGCCCGGTCTGCTTCAAGTACATCCCGCCGGCGGCTTCAATTTCCGTCTTGCGTCGTTTCTCCAGTTTTGCTTCCTGTCCCACTGCGGCCCCCTGGCCCACTAAAAAGGGCCTTTCTATACCGCCCTATACGGAAAGGTATATATGTTTATTTATACAGTATATCTATTTCTCACATGTATATACCTGATATATAGAGGGACAGTAGGACAGAGAGGTTTTAAAAACCAACAATCAATGACTTACAGCTGCCCACTAAAGTGGACCTTTACAGGGCCACAAGTGGGACAGAGCCCTTTTGGTGGGACAGAAACTCAGAAATCTCCTGGGTGCTCAGTTTTTTCCTGCTCCACACCCGACATCTCACTCCGTCTCGACGCTGTCGACCCATAAACCCATACCCCAACCGACCCAGCGACGCACCCACATTTTTCTCAGACACTAGGGTTGCGCCGGCCAACTTCAACGCAGTCACCAGCTCCGAGAACACCAACGTGTCCCCAAAGAAGTCGTCTTCGATCACGTCCTCGACCAGCGAATCCAACTCTGGCTTGACCGCTTCGAGGACAATACTGCGAACCTGCGTATCCGGTGCTCGTCCATCGACGACGAACTCCGGGTGCAGTGAGTACCCTAAAAGCCATCGACGAATAGCCCCAGGGTGAGCCTGCAAAGCGCCGAAGAGCCGATTGAAGTAGCCGCCTGCACTCATCGACCGAGCCGCATCGAGCTCTATCGCTGAGTGCAAGAACATGTACCGCCTGTCTCCGTCTGTCACTGGCGCGCCGTCCATGTAGTTGGATAGCAGCAAATAGTTGGCGGTGTTGGGCGCCATGTAAGGGGCACGCCCTTTGGGGTGGATCTCGGCAATGTCATTGGTGATCAGAGGCTTGAGCGCATTCATTACGTCAAACCGGTTGTGCCCGTGCTGCTTCATTTCCTCCAACACAATCAGCGCCGCCCCGTTTGCCCAGTCGGTGAAAGGCGACTCAAGCACCTTCGCGGTGACGGACCGCACGTTAACCATTCCCATGGCCGAGCCCACCATTCCCGCCCAGAAAGACTTCCCATCGCCCTCGACTCCAAACAGGTACGGCGCCCATCGAACCTTCACCCCTGGGCTCTGCACTTGCCAGGCGCACCACGACAAGAAGATCCCCCGCTCACGATCGTCAGGGAACATTCGCCTGGCGTGGTCCACCATCAGGCCCACGGCCGCCAACCCCGCGGCGTCGCCCGCGTCCCCGATCTCAGGCACAAGGTCCTCGCGGTAGAGATTCGCCCATCGGCAACCGTTCATGTCAAACACCTGCCCGGCCCAGGGCACATACGCAAGGTTGTCCACCACTGGCATGTTCCAGGACTCCAGGCACGCGGTGTCCGCCCGTGCCCGCTCCCCGCTGTCTTCATCCACTGGCATGTGCCGGTTGTACAGCGCCCGGAAACCGAAGGCGGTCACCAGCTGCTTGTTGCGAAGGCTGAAGAACTTGTCCCCGTTCGCGCAAAAGACCCACTCCCGAGCCCACTCCGGAGCATCGGCCGCTGCCATCTCAATGTCACGCGACACCCTGGCCGGGCGCAACCAACCGCGCACAGCGCCGATACCGATAGCCCCGCCCAGCTCACGCACGCGCACCCGGATCGCCACTGCCAGCGACTCCCGATCCACTTCAAGCATCTTCACGCCCCGTGCGTCGCGGGAGATCTCCACCTCCAGCGTGGCCAGTTCGGTGGCCGCCTCGACCCGTGCCCGCAGCTGCGCCACGGTGGCCGCAGAGGACGCCACGCGCGCCGCGTCGCGCGGTGCCTTGGTCTCATGGATAAGCGTAGCCAGGGTGACCCGTCGCCCGCCGTACCCGCCGAAGCTATCCCACCGCTCGCGGCCGTACGCGGGGCCCTTGTACTTGCTAGACTCCTCGAACATCTTGTCCCACAGATCGAACCCCTCATCGGAGCCCTCGAACTGGTGGTGCAACGCCTGGCCGGCCTTCAGCCAATCGTCGTAGTGGCACTCGAGATCTAGATAGGGGGCGATGTCCAGGATAATGCGGTCCTCGTCCCAGTCATCGAGCGGCTGCTGAGCCAGGGCCAACAGCGCAAGGTCATCGTCGTCGTCCAGGAACAACGTCGGCTGGGCAGAGCCAGTCACCTTGATCACCTCCCACCCTGCAGGAAGGTAAACGGGCAGCGCGTCCAGGAAAGCACGCGCCCGGCGTTCATCGAGCTCGGGCAGCTCCTGCTCCCACCACTTGTCCACGCTCCAGGTGAACTCCCCGCCGGTGTCTGGGTGAATACCCTCAACGACATAGAACTGCCCGTCCCCGAGCACCTCCACCGCCCAGTCCTTGCCGGCAAGGTTCTTGGTCGAGCCGTCAGGGGCGCGCAGGAATGCCTTGACTTTGCGGAACGGCGTGTCAGTGCGGTACATCAGCAGCCGCTTGGGGGCGTGGCCGATACGCACCGGCGCGAACCCTAGCTCGAGCTCAGCAGCCAGCTGGACCGCCAACGCGCAGGGCTCGTCAGTGATGTCGATGTCCACCGCCGGGCGGTGCCTGGCGAGCATGCCGACGTTGGCCTTGGGCCGCTCCTGCGCGATGGCGGACAGCGCAGCGCGTGACAGCCCCAGCTCCCAACCTTCGGCGATAGGCCGCTTGCCGCGCGGAGCGACAGGAACGAGCTCACACCCCTGCAGAACCTGCAGGGCTTCAGGTAGAAACATGGCTAGTTTCTCCCGGTGAATGTTTTCCGTAAACCGTTCATGCCGTCGGCCACTATCATTGCGGCAAGCACACGGGCTCTGTCCTGGGGGTGCTCGAAGGCGGATTCATCAGGGTGGTGTTTCATCGCCTCCAGGCAGTCAGCGATCAGGTCGTCCATGTACTTAACTCTATGGTCTGTCATTGTTTTTCTCCAAGAAATAGGAGCACATCCACTGGGTGCTCAAGAATGTAAATAACGACTGTCCCACCCCAAACAAGGTGAGCCAGTATAGCAATAAGCCCTTTGACGGGGGCTCAAATGTATCGCGTCTACCTGTGCGCGCGCAAGAGCAAAGTCTGTTTAAATAAAACACTTGCACGGTTTTACCCTGACGGTGTACGCTTTGCGAACTAAGTCCCAGGAGGACGCACCACCGTACATCCTCCTCGACTTTCGTCAAAGGAGATCCAAATGCGTGTAAAATTTAATTTTAGTTCACATGACAGTCCGGAAGTTTTGCGCCTCGCCGCGTCCTTCCTGACAACCTTGTCAGAGCTCGCTCCCGAGAGGGCACAGATAGTAGACAACGAGCAAGAAGAAACACCTGCAAAAAAGAAACGCGCTGTTAAGCCTGTGGAAGAGAGCCCACCTGCACAGATTGCTGGTGGCAGCGACACGCCGGCCGTCGACCTGCCCAAGGTACGCGCGCTGCTGTCTGAGAAAAGCCGCACCGGCAAGCTCACCCAAGTTCAAGCACTGATCGCCCAATACGGTGGCAAGACACTCCCCGACATTCCGGCCGACAAACTGGCTGAGGTTTATTCCAAAGGACTCGCACTATGAAAGCATTCATCGTAATTACCGACGCCGAAGACAGCACACTGACACTGGAAGGCGGCCTTGAAAACCCGGAAGAGATCTTGGCCGAGGGAGGCATGAGCGGAGCCGCGATCTACTGGTCCTTCCTGACACAGAACAGCGAGCGGCTGATGGAAGAAGCAGCAGTATGGTTTGCTCAGAAGGTTAAGCTGGCGGCGGAGGGCAAAGATGAACAGTCCCACTGAACACCGAGCGCACGCAATCTGCAGTGCATCGGGCAGTGGCAAGTGGCTTGTCTGCACGCCCAGCGCGCGACTCGAAGAGAACTTCCCGGATGAGGGCAGCGCGTTTGCCTCCGAAGGGACGTTGGCGCACGAAGCATTTGATGCGATGCTGAAGTGCTACCTTAGCGGCAACGACGATGCGGACGTGGCGCACGCGATAGCGATCACCGCCACCCTGCCAGATGGCATGCTGGACTACGTTCAAGAGGCGTACGACCGAGCGGTGGTGCTGATCGATGACGCCTACGCCCGCTGCCCTGACCCGGTGATCCTGGCAGAGAAGCGCCTGGACTTTAGCAGGTGGGTGCCGGAAGGGTTTGGCAAGGGAGACCTGGTCATCATCACCGACGACCTGGTAGACGTTGCTGACTTGAAGTACGGCAAGGGTGTGCTTGTGCCGGCGCAGGGCAACAGTCAGATGCGCCTGTACGGGCTGGGGGCTTACAACGAACTCAGCCACCTGTATCCGATTAAACGCGTGCGCATGCACGTTTTTCAGCCCAGGCTGGACAACTGGAGCTGCGAGGAGCTTACCGTTGAGGAGCTGCTCACCTGGGCCGAGGAAGTTGTTGTGCCCAAAGCCAAGCTGGCGTTTGCTGGCGAGGGCGAGATGGTTGCCGGCGATCACTGTCACAGTTCGTTTTGCCGGGCCAGGTTCACCTGCCCTGAGAGGGACAAAGCGCGCCGAGAGTTAGTGGAAACGTCCTTCGCGCTGCAGCCTGCAGAAGCGCTGACAGTGGAGCAGATGGCCAAGGTCCTCTCCCGCGCTGACCAAGTCATCAAGTGGCTGGGTGATGTGAAGGAGTGGGCATTCCAACAGGCGGAGAGGGGCAACCCGGTGCCAGGCTTTAAGCTGGTCGAAGGGCGCAGCAATCGCAAGTACCGCAGCGAAGAAGAGATTATACGCCTGCTTAACGTAGAAGGTATTCCGGAAGCATTGGTTTACAAGCGCAACCTGATCGGGATCACCGAGATGGAGAAGCTGCTTGGCAAAAAGAAATTCGCCGAGGTTCTCGGCAACGCAATCGAGAAACCGCAGGGCAAGCCTACGCTTGTCCCGGAGTCCGATAAAAGGTCAGCGCTTGATATGCTGTCCTATTTTGAAACTGAAGAGTCCCAGGAGGACCCGCAATGAGCACACAAATCGTACTAAAAAATGTTCGTCTGTCTTACTGCTACGCCGTCAAAGGCAAGCTGAACAAGAAAGGCGAGCGCGTCTGGAGCACCACCCTGTTGGTGCCCAAGAACCACCCGCAGGTGGAAGAGATCAAAGCTGCGATCAAGTTCGCGATCGATAAGAATGCGGCGAAGCTGGGCAAAGGGCTGATCAAAAAGCCACTGCTGGACGGCGACGCGAAAGAAGACGACCAGTACAAATACGGCGACGCGATCAACCGTGGCAACTACCTGCTGCGTGCGGCAAACTACAACCGCGCACCGAAAGTTGTTGACCAACAGAAGAACGAGATCCTCGACGCGGACCAGCTGTACAGCGGCTGCTACGCGAACGTGGTGCTGAACTTCTACGCCTACGCCGGCGACGAGAACAAGGGCATCAGCCCAGGGCTCGAAGCGATCCAGAAGAAGCGCGACGGTGAACGCCTGAGCGGATCTGAGGTTGACGTCAACGAAGTCTTCAGCACCGAAGACGACGATGACTTGGACTTCCTGAAGTAAGAAAGGCGGCGCCTGCCAGGACGGGGGCGCCAACCAACTTGTGAATCAGAGGAGAGCAAAGATGGTAATCAGAGAGATAAGTCCTGATTGGTTCCGCCTGGACACGCAGGGGCTGGTGTTCTTTGGGTACACCCGTGAACAAGTCCGCCATAAGCTGATGGTTTGGGTGCGAGAGCACGACCTGCGGGGGCTGAGATAATGCTGTACGAGGTGATGTGCATCGCCACGGCGATCTATTGGGAAGCCCGAGGCGAGCCGCTTGAGGGCAGGTTCGCCGTAGCGCAGGTGGTGATTAACCGGATGCACGACCCGCGCTATCCCAGTGACGCGTGCAGCGTCGTGTACGATGGCGGCGAGACCCGCCATGAGTGCGCCTTTAGTTTTTATTGTGACGGCAAGTCAGATCAGCCGGACACTGATAGTGTGGCGTGGTACTCCGCGCAGTTGATTGCAGCAGCGGTGTACGAGGGGCGCAGCGCCCCGGTGGTGGGAGACGCTACGCACTACCATGCCCGCTGGGTTCACCCCGACTGGGCACACACCGGGCAACAAGTAGCAACGATCAATGATCATGTGTTTTATCGAGGTGTGAAATGAACGCCGACTATTTTAAACGGCTCGCGGAGGCGCAAGCGCAGCCAAAGAAAGAAGATCCGGCGATCCTTGCCGAGAAGGTACAGAAGTACCTGGCTGCAGGTGGAGTAATAACCATTGTGCCAGGGGGTGTCTCTGGCGTAATACTTTCGCCAATGGGGATATGCCGGAACGGCATAAAAGGAGCAGAGAAGTGACAAGAACAAACAGGATATTCACCACTCACACGTCAATGCTGTTTTGGCAAAGGGAGTACCGAGGGTCGCTGGCGGGTTTGAAACTGGCGAACCGGGGGAACTTGAACAAGTCCTATGCAATGGCATGGTACAACGTGTGCAAGTCGAAATACCTGAACGCCATGCTGGCACTGAGAATTGCCTACACCTATCCGTAGGGGGTATCGAGATAAGCACGCTTGAATACAGTGTTTATCTCGATGCGTCCGACTAGCATCCCCGGCCTTGCGTCTAAACAACTGGGTGGGCAGTCGCGAGGCCGGGTTAATAACACGCGAAAGAAAACAACTTTGGAGATGAATGATGGAAGAGGACCTTATGAAGTTTGATGGCCTTGATGACGCAATCCTTGGCGTCGCCTGCCGTGCCGGCGGAGATCAGTTCTTTGTGTACTCCCGCGATGTTTGCATTAAGCTGTTGATGGCTCAGTCCGACATGACTTTTGAAGACGCTGAAGAGTATTTCGAGTTCAACGTGGCGTGCGCGTGGATCGGGGACACCACCCCAGCCTTCCTGGAATGAAAAGACTGCACATAGACATAGAGACTTACAGCAGCGTCGACCTTAAAAAGTGCGGCGTGGCTCGGTACGCCGAGTCAGATGACTTTGAAATCATGCTGTTCGGTTACGCGGTAGACGACGAGCCGCGTCAGGTTGTGGATCTCACCGCGGGCGAAGAGATCCCTGCGCAGATACTCTCCGCGTTGTTTGACCACAGGGTTCGCAAGAAGGCGTTCAACGCCCAGTTCGAACTGACCTGCCTGCAAGAGCACCTCGACGAGGTCCTGCCACCTGAACAGTGGGAATGCACCAGCGTACACGCCCTGTACGTTGGTTTGCCAAACGACCTGGACGGCGTGTGCAACGTGATTAAAATCCCAGATCAATACCGCAAACAGAAGGTCGGGTACTCCTTGATACGCACGTTCTGCCTACCCTGCCGGCCGACCAAAACAAACAACAACCGCACCCGCAACTTGCCGCATCACGAACCAGAGAAGTGGCAGCTGTTCAAACAGTATTGCGGCATGGACGTGGAGTGCGAGCGCTATGTGGCGTTGGCGCTGGCAACCTTTCCAGTGCCAGAGAAAGAGCACCGGCTGTGGGTCTTGGACCAGCACATGTTCCGACGCGGCGTCGGCCTGGACCTTGAGCTCGTAGAGGCCGCGATGCACTGCGACGCTATCGTGAAACAACGCTTCCTCAAGGAGGCTGTTGCTTTGACCGGCCTGTCCAACCCCAACAGTGTGTCGAAACTTTTGAAGTGGTTTGAGGAGGAGATGGAAGAAGAGGTTGCGGATCTGCGCAAGAAAAGCATTCCCAAGCTGCTTGAGAAGGCGGACAGCGCAACGGTGCATCGCATGTTGCAGTTGCGCCAGGAGCTCTCCAAGGCGTCCGTTAAGAAGTACGAGGCCATGCGCCGCAGCGTGTGCGCAGACAACCGGCTGCGTGGCGTCACTCAGTTCTACGGGGCCAACAGAACGGGTCGATGGGCCGGCCGTATTGTGCAGCTGCAGAACTTGCCACAGAACCATCTGAAAGACCTGCAGCTGGCCAGAGACCTGGTGAAGGCCAGAGACATCGAGACGATAGAGACTTTGTTTGGGTCCTTGCCAGACGTTCTCTCCCAGCTGATCCGCACCGCGATGATCCCCAAAGAGGGCAGGCGTTTCGTGATCTCCGACTTCAGCGCTATCGAGGCCAGGGTGATTGCATGGATGGCCTGGTGCGCGTGGAGACTCGACGTGTTTGAAACCCACGGCAAGATCTACGAGGCGTCAGCGGAGCAGATGTTCAAGCTGCCACCGGGCAGCGTCACAAAGAAAAGCCCTTACCGACAGAAGGGTAAGATCAGCGAACTGGCCCTGGGCTTCCAGGGTGGGGCCAACGCCATGGTCAACATGGGCGCGCTGGACATGGGGCTGGAAGAGAAAGAGCTGCAGCCGATTGTTGACGCTTGGCGGACGGCGAACCCTGAGATCGTCGAGCTGTGGTCCAGCGTAGAGACCGCGATGAAAGAGGCCTTGCGGACCAAGGTCCCCGTCACTTTGAAGATCGCAGGCGGGCGCAGCCAGATCGTTTACACCTTTGAGAACAAGTACCTGATAGCGACGCTGCCCAGCGGACGCAGACTTTTCTACGCAAAAGCACGACTAGAGCCGGAAGATTTGTGGCAAGACCTTGCAAACGGTGGCAGAATACAGCTTGCCAGGGCAGGGTCTGTGACCTACGAAGGCGTGGACCAGAGGACCAGACGTTGGTGCCGCATGGGGACCTTTGGTGGTCGGGCGGTGGAGAACCTGGTGCAGGCAATTGCGCGGGACTGTCTTGCTGAGGCCATGCTGGCGCTTGACGACGCCGGGTTTAGCCAGACGTTCACTGTTCACGATGAAGACGTGAGCGAAGAGGAAGAGGACCGCCTCACAGAGATGGAGCAGATCATGGGCCGGCCAATCAGCTGGGCGCGTGGTCTACCTTTGAAGGCTGATGGTTTTACAACTGACTACTACATGAAGGAAATCGAATGACGCACCCACTGCAGCAGGTGTTTGATCTGGCCGTCCTGCAAGCCACCAAAGGTAAGGGAGAACGACATGGAGGGGACACCATCCCCTTCTTGGAACAGCCTTGGGTTCACTACGGCAAGATGCACGGCCGAGGATTCCTGACCGGACAAGCCGCTAAGAAACTGGAAGAGGCGGCGTCCATAAAGACCGGAGAAGCGTTTGTGCAAGAAGCCCTGGGGGCCATCGTGTATATCGCAATGGCGATCTTGCAAGAAAAGAAAGGCCCTCAGCAACTAGAACTGCAGTTTAACGGGAGAGAACAACCTTGAACGACAAACTCTTAACGCCAAAAGAACTTGCAGAGATGTTGCGCCTGTCACCCGAAACGGTGAAGGCGGACTGCCGTCGAGCCCCGGATAAACTTCCGCCCCGCTTCAAACGCCCCGGATCAAACCGTCTTTTGTGGCGATTGAGCGATGTCGAAGAGTGGATCAATAAATATTCTGGAGCGCCCAAATGAGTTTTGTATGTCCGTTGCCGCCGATCAAAGTCTTTGTGCGCTCTGAGTATTTGCAGGACCACATGCGCGGCCACGGTTCTTACGTTGAAGGGATCTGGTGCAGTGTAAAAAGTATACGCGGCCAGGCTTTTCGTTTTGAGACGTACCTGCCTGAGTACGGCGCGTTGTATGACAAGCT
>Ga0181346_1000214_pt1 | contig 23896 bp, 24 predicted proteins | sample Su13VDMM15DN_FD_130100 | JGI IMG/M metagenome (GOLD analysis project Ga0181346, IMG submission 130100) | Freshwater viral communities from Lake Michigan, USA - Su13.VD.MM15.D.N | ecosystem: Environmental > Aquatic > Freshwater > Lake | place: USA: Michigan | collected 2013-07-15 | reverse complement strand
GCAGACAAGCCAACAACTTGAGCCGATGTAATTCCTGACAAGATTTGATTTGCCCCAATCAAAACAGGCTGGCTACTTGCCCCAGTAACAACTCCATTTGCATTTACAGCCACTACAGGCACCGAGGCTGCGCTCCCGTAAGTCCCGGCAGTCACACCGGAAGCCTGCAAGTTTACGCCTATTTGACCGTTGCTAGTAATTGGACTATTTGTGACAGCAAGTGTGGTTGAAGCTACTCCAACTGAAGTAACCGTGCCACCTGCGGCTCCAGAAATGCCAACATTAGTTACTGAGGTGATCCGGCCAAGAGCATCAACCGTAATTTGCGGGATTAAAGCATTGCTGCCGTAAGTACCACCAGAAGCACCAGAAGCTGGCAGAGCAGTAGAAGCAATGCTGGATACCTGTGCAGACGTAATCCCTGGGCCAATCTGAGATGCTGACAGGCCAGTAATCTGCGCAGACGTTAATCCGGGCAGTACGTTTGCCGCGCTAACAGTGCCGCCTCCTGCTGCTGGCGTATACCCAAGAGCTGCGGTTACGTTTGCGGCAGACAGCGACGTAAGGTTTGCGCTGGTTATCTCGGATCGAATGGTGGCAGAAGACTTGTTTTCTACGTTGCTAAGGCCAATATTAGTGCGAGCTGCTGTTGTGTCTGTAAGATCAGACAAGTTGTTGGCCTTAACAAGCAAACTTGACGTGTTAATTCCACCAAGCGCCTGCAATACGGTTGCCTTCCTAAGAAGCCCGCTAGACAGAACAGAAATCTGAAGCAAGCTAGGATCGACATTAGCACCAAGGTCAACTTGATCTGATATGGAACCCGGCAACAGCGTCGCATTGTCCACATGCGCGTTTAGGTTTGTTACAGAAACCGTTGAATTGGTCGTTGAATAAGTTGTACCTTTGTTGATCTGAGCCATAATTACTCCTGACTAACCATTGGCCGATTCGCGCCAATGCCATAAATTGTTACACCTTTTAACGCAGGTCTGCCAGAAGAAAATTGTATTGTGAAGTCAATCCCCGATCCCCGCATCGCAACACGAGGCCGCAATGTTCCATCTGAGTTGCCGGAAAACTGATACCCAAGGATTTCTTGAGTAGCGTCTGGATCATGCGCGCTAGCAAAGATAGCAACTGCATCCTGCTGCACATTGTTGAACTGAAACTCTCCACGGCTAAATCTCTTTTCAGACAGCGATTCCATCGTAAACTCGCGAGTGCGTACAAATGAGTTAATCGGAATAAGCTGACTCCCCACGTTTAGGTCTACTGGTAATGCAAACGGCAGCGTCACGCCTGCGGAAGCGTTGGTGTAGAAGTCTCCATCTTCAAGCTCTTCAGTCAAAAAAACGCCGCCAAACTGCAATGCGCCAGTAAAGTTGGTGAGGATAAATAGCCTCTTTTGAAACTGGTACGAAGCAACAACAAGGTTGTCTGCGTTAAGGCCTGCTGGATAAACATCTATGCTTTCCCAGTTTTTGTTTAGGTTATTGTAAATTATAACTCTATTATTTCTTGCTGTCGGATTAGCAAGATCATCAATTGGAAGTGCTATAAAAAATCTATTGTCGTAGTACGTTGCAACTGAGTTGCTGACAATTGAGTAATCTAAACCTTCAAAAAAGTCAGAAATTGGCTCAGACAATGGCATTGTGTTGCCGATGACTTTAAGGTCTAACTGCGGAGTAAGCAGGTAGATTCCCTTGCTTGAAAGGAACATAACGTACTGACCAGCATTTACGATTGTCCTTCTAGCCAAGCAACCAAGCTCTGTGGTAATTACCGTAATCTCACTTGCGTCTGCGGCAGTAATATCAAATCTCGGATCAAGAAACGCCATGTATATGGAGTTTCGCATAAACACCAAAAACTTGTTTTCAATCCACGGCAAACATCCAACAATGATATCATTGCCACCTTTATTTATTGTAAAGGCATTAAACCGAACATCCGTTTGAAACGAAAGAATATCACTTACAACCAATTGATGATTTGTGTACTTTGAGACTACTCTGTTCTGGTAATAAAAGCCAAACTCAGCAGGTGGCAGTGAATTAGTAATTTCTGTTAGTGCTGTAACCCCCGGAGCTGGATCAACATACCTTTGGTCTGCTGCGGTAAACTGAGTTGTTGCAGAGTCCCAGATTAACGGCGGGTTGCCGCGCACTGTGGTGAACCCAGTAAGAGCTGCATTGGCTGTAATTAAAACACCAGTCGTATTTGTAAATTGGTATGTAAAAGTGCTTGCCCCTGTTACTGTGATAACATAATTGCCATCAATTGCTGATTGTGCCCTAAACGTAGTCGATCGTGTAGTAACCTCGTTGCCAGTAGAGTAGCCGTGCGGGGCGGTCGTTGTGACTGTAATTGTTCCAGTAGCGCCAATTGCAATGTCTGCGTTAGTAACACTTGCTGTAAAAGTTACATCATCGTACTGCCCTCGAAAGATGATAATCTTGTCTAAAGCCTGTATAGGCTCCACAATTATGCTGGCGGACACAAATCGTCCTGTGGGATAAGTGTATGGGCCAAGAGTTGCCTCTGGATAGCCGATCTGTGCAGGCCGATATAGGTACATCCTATCGGAAAAAACCAGCACTATGTTATCACGGCCAAGTGAGTCAATCCACACTCCAGATCCGACCATTGTCAGGCTGTTAAGAGTGGCGTCTGTAAGCCTCTGACAGCCCTTTCTAGGCTGTGCAATGCCTCGCTGTAGCCTTACGTTCTGAGCAGCCTGAAGGATGCCTGGAGGCAAATTAGCAGGATCAAGCCTACTAGCAAAGCCAGTGTAGCTGTTGTCTGATTCAGCTTGTGGCTGTGAAGGCATTAAGAGATGAGCTTACTGAGCTTGTCTACAATCCGCTGAAGATCGTCACGCAACTCAATCATGCGCTCATTATGCATGTCTTCTCCACCCTCTTCTTCTGAGTACTCTCCCTCTTCCATGTCTTCCTCTTCACCGTACCCGCATTCAGAGCAGCAGCCATCAGACTCAAGTGGAGACTCACATTCAGGGCAGGACTTTCCTCTCTTTCCGCCCATGGGGCTTCCAAGAATCATCAGTAAGGTTTTAGCGTCGGTCTTAGGCATATAGTTAGGCGATTAAAGATTGTCCTTTTTCCCTGCGAACACACAGATCAGCAAGAGTGTAAGGAGTATTATACTCAAAATGAGGCGCATCGTAAATAGACTTAAAGTTTCCACCCCACCGCAACTTGTGCTTTGCGGCGAGTGTTGAAGCGTGCTTGTGCATCATGTCTGCAATTTTTTTGTCAGCAGGAGTGCTGTCATCCATGTACACTTTGCCCTTAAACACGCCGCAATCGATGGCTAACCCAAAGTTGTGCATACTTGAGCCGGGTTTAGCGTTGGTGACCTTTGGCCCCGGTGCAGTGCGCCCCTTGGCGTATAGCGCCTCCTGTTGCTCCCAAGAACGAGTGCCGCAGATAATCTTGTAGTCTAGTCCTTCCTTGGCTGCCAGCTCCTTGGCTTCAATCAAAAAGTCAGCAAAAGCATCTCGTACTTCAGGAAGTAGCGAGTCCAAGTGTTTAGCTGACCGTTCGTCGATCATCGTTTCTCGTTGCGAATAACGTCGATTGTTCCAAGGATTGTTAATGCTGCTGCGCCTACAGCGTCAACGTGTCCAGTCTTTACTCCAAATCCGGCCAGAACCCATTTAAGAAGCCCGAGCCATGTTGATGGTTGTTTGAGGTACTCTTTCATATTAGCTATGTAGTTGTGAGATCTTTTCCCAAAGCTTAAGGCGATCTTGCTCGCACTCAGTAATTTTGTTTTCGACCTTGGTAAGTTTAACGTGCAGATACCAGAGGGCAACGGCCAATACAAAGACCGAAAAACCTTGTTCCATTACTTTGCTTGCAGCCGCTTGCATCATATGTTCCATAAATTAGCACTTCCAGCGTTTAAGGCTTGCCTTGGCTCGTTCTGCTGGGCCTTTAGCTTTAGCGACTACGCCTGCCATTCTAGCGCAAAAGCTCTTCTTGCGTCCAGCGTCAGCTTTTGTCTTGGGATTAGGTGCAGGAGCCTTCAGGTTGCTGCCTGTGGCCCTGTTGTATTTTGCTCGACCTTTAGCTGTCAGGCCTGCCCCTTTAGACACAGGCAACTTCTCGCCTCGCCCAACGGATAGAGATGTGGATTTTCTAGGCATATTAGAAGTAAGTTGTAATCACAACAATACCACTAGCTCCATTGCCGCCATTGCCGCCATTCCCGGTTCCAATTGTTGCTCCGCCACCACCACCGCCTGTCCCATAGCCAGATCCATTAGCACCATTCCCGCCACTTCCAGAAGCAAAGCTAGATGCTCCGCCTCCACCGCCTCCGCCACCATTCATAACAAGACTTGCAGCAGAACGAGTTGATGCGGGTATTGCGCTAGCTCCATTTGCTACAGTGCTGCCTCCACCCCCGCCGGAAAACACATTAATAAATGGATTTGTTGCTCCATTTCCTCCATTAAACGCCTGTGGAGTTGGTGCTCCAGCAGTAATTCCACCACCTGCCCCTCCTCCTGTAGGCGCGTTTGCTGATGCATTTCCAGCTCCGCCTGTTCCTGTAATATTTGCAGCACCTCCTGCGTTTGAGTTTGGCGCACCTCCAGATCCAGTTGATGGAGCTATTGTTCCACCTGCACCCCCTGCTGTCTGACCGCTTTGTGCGCGAGCAAGAAATGCAGATGGGGTACTTGATGGAGCAAATGAGGACGGTTGTCCAATAGTTGCTACTGCGCCACCAAATATTCCTCCCGCTCCCCCAGAGCCAACAGTAACAGTATAAGTAGATTCCGTAAGATTGTCTGCGGAAAGAAGCGTCATTGAATAGCCGCCTGCTCCACCACCGCCGCCACCATATACGGCAGTTCCAGATGCGGCTTTCCCGCCTGCGCCTCCTCCGCCACCACCAGACACAAGTTCAATAACTACTTGTTTGGCATTGTCTGGCTTTGTCCAAGTTGCAGTTCCGGGCGTATTAAATATTTGAATATCTGGAGATGGCGGGATTGCCACATTTGCAGCAGCAGTCAACCTGCCTTGCGCGTCTACAGTCAACGCAGCAACTTGAGTCGAAGAACCGTAAGATCCAGCGGTAACCGTCGTGTCAGCCAAAGACAATGTCCTGTCTGCCGTCAAATCTCCACCACCAGACAACCCTGTTCCGGCAGAAACAGTCCTCGCTGTAGGCACGCCGCCAAGGTTGGTTAGCGAAGTCGAGGGGCTGGCAACATCAGACAGGTTGTTTGCAGACAGGAGTGTCCCAGCCGTGTTTGTCAAGCCGCCAACATTGATCGTCCATTGCGTGTATGGGCCGGGGCTAGTCTGGCTGTGCTGTACAATATCTACAACAAGTGTGGTTCCAGAGTAACTGGTCACACTGCCGTGCATGTGGTTTGCCGCATCATAGACAATGGTAATGTCTTGAGTTGGCGTGTACGAAAGGCCGGACGCTACAGTAAACGTCTTTGCGCCGTTAGTAATTGTATTTGAGGTTGTCGAGGTAGTTAAGTACCTGTCACCAGAGTTAGACAACACAAACGCAGTTGTGGCAACTTGAGTTGTGTTAGTCTGTGCAGCAGCAGTTGGTGCTGTAGGCGTGCCAGTAAAGGCAGGAGAAGCAAGAGGAGCAGCCCCTAATGCAGACAATGCAGATACAGCGTCTGTTGAGCCTGTTCCGCCGCTCCCGATAGCAATGATAGCACTTGTAGCAAACGCACCAATTGAGGCTGGAGTGATTGCAGCAATCTGAGCTGATGCTATGGCCTGAACTTGTGCGCTGTTGGTAAATCCAGAAATCTGATCAGTTGTTGCAAACGCAGACAATTGCGAGGTAAATGCTATACCTTGAATGTCCGTGGTAGTTGCGTAACCAGAAAGCTGTGCGCTAGAAAATGCTCCAGCAGCACTTGTTTGAATGGAGCCGTCACCAAACTTAATACCGCCGGAATCTACAGCAAGGGCAGTCACTGCATCTGGAGTTGCTCCAATCCCCACTCGGCCAGAAGCAGAAATAACAAATGCAGTTGCGTCTGGGCTAGTGTCATCTTCAACGCGAAACGCCTCACCTGCGCCAGTCTGTAAGATTGAAACAGCGGCAGAAGTAGAAGCAGCCGTAAACGTAGCAGCGCGACCTGTGCCGTTATTGCTAACTGTAAGCGCGTTTACTGCTCCACCCACGCCAATGGTTTGCGTCTGGTTAAAAGCGTTTGCTTGATTTAGCCCAGCAACTCCAACATTCACTCCAGTGCTTGGAGAAAATGTAAGTTTGCTTTGATTACTAACCCACACATCCCCAGCCACAATAGTTGATGGAGAAGCCGCGCCAATAAATCCTCCAATGTTGGCTTTAGCCTGAGCCGTGGTTGCCGCCATGATAAGGCGACCGTCCATCGTAGACCCAGCCTTCAGCACATAAGCAGACAACTGGGCCGTGTCTAAAGCTGGCACTTGAGCTGAAGTGATCCCGCCCAATGCAGCAAGTGCGCTAGGTGCGTCTGTGGCTCCAGTTCCACCATTGCCAATTCCGATGATTGCACTTGTAGCAAAAGCTCCAATGCTTGCTGGCGTGATAGCCGCAATCTGAGCGGAGGCAATTGCGCTTACTTGTGCCGTGTTGGTAAACCCGCTAATTTGTTCAGTTGTGGCAAACCCAGACAACTGTGAAGTAAACGCAATGCCTACAATCTGCTGAGTAGTGGCAAATCCAGATGCCGCATCGGTTGAAAGCGCACCAATAGTGGCAGGCGTAATGGCTGCAATCTGATCTGACGTCAGTGCTTGAACCTGTGCGCTGTTAAGGCCACCAATCTGGTCGGTGGTAGCAAGCCCAGCAATCACCAACGACTTGGAGGCTGTTTTGGTTATCCCTCCTTGATTGAGGACAAAGATGTCAGCGGTGCCAACTGCGGTTGCTGATGGAAGTGCAGAGATTTTTACGTCAGGCATACGATTAACTAATTAAAACCCAAGAAAGAGAAGGCTCATCCCAATTGTACCTATTGCCGTCAGACGGATATGCCACAGGAGCTTCCCAGATGCAAGTCTCTTCATTTAAAACCCATGAAGGAAATGGCTGTGGAGCATAGAAAGCATCGCGTGCCTCATCATAGACAAACCCAATTCCGGCGTAGTTCTTTCGCAATGGACGACCTTCTGGATGTTGTCCGGCGTGCGTGTTGTAGCTTGTTTGCACCCATGTTCCAGACAAAACGCCAGAGTCAATAAAATCCTGTTCAGCAACAATTACTCGTTGAACAATTCCGTCTTTAATTTCAGCAAAGTGAGCCATGTTAATTAATTACAAATGTCCCTGAAGTTGTAAATGTGTGGTAAACAAAACCGCCGCTTTGAGTAATTGTTCCACCTCTAGCTAAAATTGTAGGACTAGTGTATCGAATAATTACAATTCCAGATCCGCCGGATATTGGAGTTTGAAATGCAAGGTCGTTTCCGCCGCCACCTCCAGTGTTAATGCTACCACTTTGAGCAACTGTAAACGAACCTCCTGAACTTCTAAAGTCACTTGCTCCATCGCCGCCGCCGCCTGTCCCTCCTAATCCCTTAGTAAAGTTTACTCCATCATACCAATATCCTCCCCCACCGCCTGCTCTAACAACATTATCGGTTGCAGCGCATGCTAGCCCTGCACCTCCACCACCTCCACCTGTTCCGTTTGCAAAAATTCCAGCAGATCCAGCTCCGCCCCCGCCGCCGCTATGTACGTTAGTTGAAGCTCCAGCACCGTTGTTGCCTTGCCCAGCAGTTCCAAGTCCGCCAGTTGTTCCGTTGGCTCCTCCACCAGATCCGCCATTCTGAACACTTCCTCCTCCACCTAACGCAACAACATTTAAGCCGTAGCCATTATATAGAGTAGTTTTAGATCCATTTTGGCCTACAAGGTTACGAGAAATTGCAGCTCCTCCGGCTCCTACAACTACAGTTGCTAATCTATCTATTACAACAGATGTTGCTTCCAGCAAACCGCCAGCTCCGCCAGCACCATAACCAAAGGCTTGTCCAATTTGTCCACTTCCGCCTGCGCCACCTCCGCCAATTACAGTGTAATTTACAGTTAAACTTCCAGATCCAATTCTGAAGTTTCTAAACGGCCTAGATGAAACGGCTGAAAATGTACTTAAAAGTGCCATATTACGCAAAGCTCGATAAACTACCAAGCACGCTAAACACGTTATCTGCTGTTTTTACAATAGTAAAAGACCAAGCATCTATTGAGTTTGATGAGGCAACTGGCAGTGCTGCATTTAGCCATCTAAGCGTTCTGTTTGCCGTTGATCCATCAATCGTAAAGCTGGTATTTCCTATTAGTCCAAACCCGGTTGTTCCTGTAGTATTCAAGAACACTATCGTCACTGACTGCCCTACAGCCAAAAATGAGTTTAGTGTAGTAGTTGAATTCCCGCGTACATTTAAAGGAAATGCCGCTGTTGCATTTAGCGTATAATACAACACGCCTTGAGTTGATGCATCGAACTGAATTGTGGTTGCGCTTGCAGCCGTTGCACTTGTGGTAATTGTTTCTTTAAGCGCAGACACTACAGTTACACCTCCACCGCCAGAAGCAGCAACATTTGAAACTGCTGTAATTCTACCTTTTGCGTCAACGGTAAGTGCGGCAATTTGAGTAGAGCTTCCGTATGATCCGGCAGTTGCGCCGGAGGCTGGCAAAGCAGCGGATGAAATTGACGAAAGTTGCGCGGATGTTAATCCTGCTCCAACCTGTGCAGCAGACAAGCCAGTAATCTGCGCTGATGTAATTCCAGCTCCAATTTGCGAAGCAGATAATCCAGTTACTTGAGCAGAAGTAATCCCAGTACCAACACGAGCAGATGCTAGAGTGCCTGTCGTAATGTTTGAGGCATTTGTTGTGTCAGTTGTTGCTGACGCTGCTAAACCACTTATTTTTGAAGTTGGAAGCGTATTGATTTGATCTGAAGTAATCCCGGCTCCTACTTGAGCGGCAGACAAACCTGTTATTTGCGCGGATGTTAGCCCTGCTAGAACTTGGCTTGCAGCAATAGACAAAACTTGTTCTGTCGCGCCAGTTAAAACGCCGTTTGAATTTACAGCAAATACTCCAACAGAACTTGCAGATCCATATGTTCCAGCAACTACTCCACTTGGAGAAAGCCCCGCAATTGTTGCGGTTTCCAAGTTGGTTACTCGCCCATAAGCATCTACCGTTATAACCGCTGACTGTGCGCTAGATCCTGCTGTAATTGCAGCAACGCCAGTAGTTGCAAGGTCAATTTGAAGCGCCCCAGAAAAGATTATCGGGCTGTTCGAAATAGCCAACGTGCTGGATGTGGCTCCTACAGAAGTCACAGTTCCGCCAGCGGTACTAGACACGCCTACGCTTGTTGCGCCTGTGATGCGGCCAAAAGCATCTACGCTAATGATTGGAATTGTAGAATTGCTTCCGTAAACATCCGATATAACACCAGAAGTCTGAAGCGCAATCGTGCGGCTTGTGTCAATTGTTCCGCCGCCAGTTAGCCCACTGCCAGAGTTAATGCTGATTGCATTAAGTTGAGCTGTAGTCAACGCTCTAACCTGTGCGCTGTTTTGAAGCGCAGCCAACTGCGCAGTGTTAGCAATGCCAGAAATTTGAGTGGTCGTAGCAAAACCAGAAGCTGCGCTAGTTGCTATTGCTCCAATGCTATCCGGTGTAATTGCAGCGATTTGTGTGGATGCTAACGCCAAAACTTGTGCGCTATTCTGAAAAGCAGCAGACGTGGTCAACAATGTGTACGCAGACAACTGCGCAGTCACAAGAGCGGGCACATTTGCAGACGTAACACCACCGAGATTGGACAGCGCGGCAACGGCTGTAGTTGCCCCGGTTCCTCCTCCTAAAATAGCCAGTGGAGAAGCAGAGGTTAGAGCAGGCTGTGCGTTAAGTGCCGCTAAAGCAGCCGTCGCGCTGCTTGATCCAGTGCCGCCACTAGCCACAGGCACAACAGGCAACCGAGCAGTACCTAGCGTTCCACTAGTAAGCTCTGCTGCATTGAGTGTCTTTACCTGCGATACATCGCATTTTTTAGTAGTCCCACTCTGAACAAGGACAAGCGTATCGGTGAGCGCGACCGTTGACGCTGAAGTTAAATCTGTGATTCTAGGCATAATTAACTCGTGGTAATGCGATAACTAAACTCATTATTAAGGTAGTCCCCTGCTTCAGTCAATATCTGATATTCAGTAACAGGAGGAGTTGGCGGAACATACGCTTGTTTGCGAAACTTAAATGTCTCTTTGTCTCCTTTAATTCCAATCCGCGCAACAATCTTTGCGCCTGGAGCTGCTGGCGTACCATTCTTCTTGATAAGAAATTTTCCAATCATACTTAGTATGTGTAGGCCATGTTCATTTTCTGAACTTGTCCTTGCTGACGAATCAAGACATCAATCTGCTGCTGAACCGCCATCTCGGCAATCTGATCAAAGACAACAGCCTCATCAGTTCTTCCTTCTGACTTCAGGAAGTCTGAGCTAACTCCGTTTACCAAAAAATCTTTAAATCTGTACGGAATTGCAACAACTTCCCAATATTGGTTAGGTGGATCTGCTGGAGCAACTGAACTTGAAGCTACCACAGAGTTCCAGAAATTGGCCTTAGTTCCGCGTCCTGCATTTGTTGGCTCGTATGCTGAAGACAACTGAAGCGTGTCGTAATACACTTGCGAGCCAACCGCGTATGCAGTGGCGTTTTCAAACTGGTTGCCAGTCAACCTTGGAGCATCGAGCCTATACTGTATGTGCTTTTCTCCGTTCTGTAAAAAGCGAAGGTAAGTGACATCTACAGTCTTTGTAGTGGCCGGAATATCATCTATATCCTCCACTGTAAAATCTACAGGCACAACTCGTGTCGTTAATCGCGGATCCCGCTGCCATGCTGCAAGTCCCTGTAAAGATCCAGTTGGCATTTGAACAAGCCGCTGTGGATTCTTGTCAAACAACACAGTAGTTGTCAGATTTCCGTTAGGGCCTTGATAGGTCGGAAAAGTAATAGACGACTCGTATGGCAACTTAATGGTTATATCCGAGATATATGCGCCATTTGCGTCTGTAGCCGCCGTGTAGGTGAACGTGTACTTTTTGTCTGAAAGACTTACAAGCTCGCCATTGTAACTGTAATAAAACGGATTCTCAAACGCCACTTCCGTTTGCGTGATAGTTCCAAGCCTGTAGGCATCTTCAAAGAAATCAGCCAAGTAAACCCTTGGAAAGTTGGAATCCAAAGTCAACTTTAGTCCGATTGTATTTTCTTCAAATTGCTGGAAAAGAGGCAGCAGATCTTGAGTTGTTAAATCCAGCAAAGACTCTGTTTGCAAAACAGGCGGATTGACAAATGCAGCGGCACTAACTGGGTTACCCGTGAATGTTTTAATGAACCTGTTGATGTCAGGCCATTCTTCGCGATCCCATATTGTTCCTATTCTACGGGACGTAAAGTCACGAATAGAAGCAAAACTCTTGTCATTTAGCGTCGATCTGTCCAACCCAATGAGTTGGCAAACTTCAGACAAGATGTCGCTAAATGGAACAGCTTTCATGCGTAGACAGTGCGGGATCTTACGTTAGTGGATGGAACCCAACCTACACTAATTTCTTTTGTACCGCCAGAGTTAACTTTGCACTGAGGATTATCTCTCCAAAATTCAGCAAGAAACTTTTCGTCATCCCAACATTGATACCCGAGCTTATGCCCCCAGAAGTGGTACGCTTGTCCGGGAATGCTGCCAACTTTTTGCCCAATCCCGTCAATCGACTTGTGCCGCATCTTTGTAAACTTGGCAGAGTTCTTGGAGTCAATCTCAGCTTGAATACGGTTCATCTGCCAGCCGCGCCGAAACTCGGCTTCCATTGCGGGAATTAAGCTAGGGTCAATATCAATCATAAAATTGTCTCTGTCTCTCCAGAGTGTCACGCCTAGCGGGCTTCCGGCGTTCGATCCGTCCTAGTATACTGCGGGAACGGGCACACAGTCAGCAATCAAGCCTACGAGCTGAAGTCAAACTTGCCAAGACCCAATGGGTTCCCGACAACGAGACCGCAGACGGCTTCTACGACGCGAGCAGGACCGCCACCGAAATCGGGCAGCGACTGGACAGCGGCGACGTTTCCGCCGTAACGAACTTCGATCAAGTCCATGTTCAAGACAAGACCTTTGTACGGTGTAACCGTCCATGCGCCGCCAGAGATCGTGCCAAGGAACACCGTTGGGTGCAACTTGACAGTGCCGAAATCACCCTGGAACACGTCCACGGACTGAACATACGTTTCAGCCGCAGCGTCGCGTTGGAAGGTCTGCACTTTGGTTGCGCCAGCGCCAAGAACTCCAGCAGTGGAGGTCGTGGTGAGCTGAGTTGTCCCAAGCAGGCTGGTGAATGCACGCTTCAAATCGGTGCCAACGATGGCGTCGAACGAGCGGTACTGACCAGTCTGATCGTAGATGCTCTTAAGCATTCCCTGCACAGCAACGTCGGTCAATGCGCTGGATGCACCAGTCAAGATCGAGGTTGAAGGAGTGCGGAACTGTGAAGGAACATCGCCGGGAGTAGGGGTGCCCGTACCAGCGGTGCTGATCCATGTCTGAATCCCTGCCGTGAGGTAAGGAACAGATCCGTTGTCCTGCTGTGCAGTCTGGTTCGAGCAGAGAGTCGTCTCAATCGAACGCTTGCACTGAAGGATGGACTTGCTGACGTTGTATGCCAACTCATCACGCACACCGGCCACCTGGGCGATGTCAGTGGAGAGCTTGGATACACGAACAGCAGGCATACGAAACACCTGAGCGTAGTTTGCTAGCTCGGCGCGGTAGCCCACATCCCAGTTGGTGTAGGTGCTGACGTCCGTGCCGTCAACAGTTCCACCCACTTGAGGAGCAGGATTGCTATCAGCCTGCCAGCGGAAATACATATTTCCGGGCTTGCTGCCTTTACGAGCCATAGAAGTGAACGGCGTGTCTTTTGCATCGACAAGCGCAATCATGTCCATGAGGTCTTCGCGTTTACCGCGACCGCTAAGATTAGGTTCAGTTAGAAGTGCCATAATACTAAATAGGTTGAGTTAGGTTACTGAGTTAAATTGGGGCTTACACAAACCCCATTGCTTTTACTAGGTCACTCAATCCATCTCTGCTTGAAGTATCCCTAAGAAAGGACTTTTGTGCTCGAGAAGAGTCATCTTTATCAACTTTAGGAGGAGCTTTGACGCTTGGCTGTGCTGGTGCTCGCTTAATTGGTGCGACTTTGGCCTTTCCAGAATCTCGTTCTGCAAATACCTTTAGTCCTTCAATCAATGCAGCAACCAGATGCATGTGATCCGGGCGGCGTTTTACTTCAGGGAAATCACGCAATACTTGCTGTGCTACCCTGTATTCTTCGCTTTCCGGCTTACGCATCCAAGGATGTTTAGCTGTCAGCACTGGTTCAATTTGAGACTTTTGGTTCAAATATTGAAGCCTAGCTGGCAACTCAATTTCCTTTCTACGTCTAGCCAGTTTTCTCATGTCGCGAACCTGATGGTTGTCTAATTCAACCTGATTACCTTGCGGATCAGTAATTACACCGCCATCTGGATTATCTTCGCACCAATCCAACACATATAATGCTCGCTGATATTCAGCATTTACTTCCTGAACGGAACTAAGCGCCTCAATAGCGTCAGATACGGTTGGCGCACTGGTTTGCGGAACAGACTTTAATGCCTGCAGCTCGCGCTCCATTTGCGCTAATCTGGCTTCTCTCTCTTCAAGTTGTGCCTGAGCGGCCTTTTTCGCAGCAACTAATTTGTTGATGCGCTTCTGTACGCCTCGGCTCAAAGAACTCTCTTCAGGCTCACCTTCTTCATCGGTGGACTGATCGGCTTCCGCTTCAGCTTCCACTTCCGAGTCCGTAATTGGCTCTTGAGTTTCCACTTCAGGTTCTGCCTGCTCCTCTTTGGCTGGAGCCGCCTCCTCCTCGTTTAGGAAATTGGACTTAACAAAATCAGCTAGGCTGTGTTCATCAAGTCTTCCGAGGTTATTTGCAACGGGTGTACTGTCTGCCTCCTGACTCCCGGCGTCAGGCTGTGAGTTTGTGTTATTCATGCTATAACGGTAGCAAGCCCTTTATTTAATCAATCCAGTAACGCTGGAAGGCCCGTTAGTGGCTTTATGCCAAATCTTCTTCAGGAGTCAAGCCATTTAATTGTCTAGCCTCCTGTCTTATATTTATCAAAGATGATATAACATAATTAACGGCATCAGCTTGCCCACATAGATGCACTCTATCTTCTCCCCTGCAAGATTGAGCAATTGCCTGAAGCGTTAATGCTGTCTGAATTTCGTTTAAATGCAGTAAAAGCTCACTCCAAAGTAAGTTTTTCCCTGAAAAGCCAAAGGCGTTCTTTTGATTATCCGTCATATTACTGTTGCGCTTGTTGCGCCACTGGGGTTACGCCAATTCGGCCAATCTGCGCGTTTTGCTGCTGCATAACAGACATCTGAAGGCTCTTAACATAATTCTCAAACAGCGCCTTGAAGTTCTGATCCTGCTGAAGCGCAGCTTGAGCCTTTGGATTAGCCTGCATAATCTGTTGTGCGTACTGCAACTTAGTCTGTGCCGTAGGATCGTTCTCTTGATACAGCGCCTCATTACCAAGCAGCATGTTGCCAATGTCAGACTGCACGTCTTTAAACATCTGCTTGCTTGCATCCTGCGGATTAAGGATCAAGTCTTTTGCTACCTCTGGAGCAATAGCCTGAATCATCATCTCGGTAAGCTTGTTTCTGTTTAACACTCCACCAGTATCGAGTTGAGCAACCTTGGTAAGGAAATCAATTTTCTGTGCAATGTAGTCCTTGTCTAAATCCATCACGTCAAACTTGACCGTAAGATCAAACTCGTTATGGATTTCAGACAGGCTTTGCGGCAACTGTCCACCAGTGATGCGCTGTATTTCAGCAGGCGACATGTACTGACAGCACAGGCTGAACATCTGCCTAAATATGGTCCGCCAAGTTAACAGCCAAGTGTTAACAATCATCTGCTGAGTAAGCTGCGTCTTACGCGGATCTGCCCCTGGATTGATTGTTCCAAAGTAAGACGCATGACTGGCTTCAACTCGATTAATCAAGTTAAACGCTACACCAGGCTCGCGGGCCGGTGGTTCCATGAACGAGTAGTCGCTCTGGTTTACAACCGGCAAAGATACTCCGGGGCCAATTCGGTTGATTGCTCCAATTCGTTTAACAACTTTGATGGGAGGAAGAGTCGCGAAGGCAGTATAATCCCGGATGGAATCGTGCTGCGCTTTAACTTCATCTTGGTCCGTGTGAGCAAGCTCAGGGACGCCGCGAGTATCAATAATGGCACGGCGAATGCACTCACGACGGAACTCCACAAACGGATACTCTCCGTGCGCGTAATCAAGTCTTTCATGGATAGCGTAAGAGATTTGTTCTTTACGGTGATCAACAGCTGCTTGTGGACAGATGACAGTGTAGTAGATACACGGAGCCTTGCCATCCAAGCTCTTGGTGTAACAGTACACGATCTCAATCATGTTCTGATAGTTGATGCCGTTGTACACCAATAGCTCCGTGCTAGGCAGGATGTTTGTGTTGTACATCGTGCTGCTTTTGCCAGCCATCTGCACAGCCAACTCTACCCAGTCTGCGTTCCAGCCTTCAGTAGTAATCTTTTCGCGAATCTCCACTTCAGACATCCACGTCCGGCGGAAGATTACGCGGGCTCGCTGTAAGTCTGCTGTCTCAGGCGGAACAAGAACTTCATCCCAAGGCTTAAGAGCAATAATCTCAGGAAGGTTTTTGCTAACGTATTCTTCATCTCTAGTCGTAGCTCCAGTTTCGGCCAATTCCTTGACCATTCGCTTTGCGTCAGTGGCAGTTAAATCTGGAATAGTTGCCTCAAGAATAGCCGCAGCTTCATCAGACTGCTGCATGATCAAGTCCGGCAACTGCATGAGCGTTGGACTTTGTGACTGCTGCGCCAAAGCCACGATCTCATTCATCGTCACCGGCTGATCGCGCTTGCTGATGTTCTGTCTCCAGCCAATAAAAAAGGCAGACCAACCGTATTGAAAGGCGTACTGGGCGCCAAGTTCAGCTTCCCTGCGAAGCTCTAGCGGCATCTTGCTGTCGCGAATCCAATGAAGCAACGTAGTAGCAATGCCACTAATCGTCATGTCGTTCATGTCGATGCCACTTGTGCGAATCGTGGCCCGTTCAAACGCAGTCACCATCAGCGCAGACAACTCGTTGCAGGTAGAGTCGATCAACCGGTTGCGAACGTCGCTAGCGCCTTCAAACGGCCAAGCCGGGTCACCTTCGTTACGCAAATTACTATGCTTTTTCCCGTCTTCACTTTGTCCAGCCCACCGAGCAAAACGCACATCATCGAACTTCGTCGTCAGGTTACCCTGCGTCGAGTTAATCATTGCACGATTGTACTCACTCAACAGATCCCCAACGTCAGGGACGGCTGTTGCAATAGCTAAAGGATCTGAAGAAGCTGAATACATAGACAATTAAACTTTTAATAGGAACCGCACTTAGCCATTTGCTTAACTTGCTTTTCCCATTGTTCGCCTCCAAAATATTGTGGCTGCATTACCACCATATACCCTAAGGCGTCAATTGGATCTTTACTAGCACCTTTTTGTCCGTCTTGTCCAGACCATTCCTTTAAACTGTATATTAAGTTCTGACAAGACTCGTGAACCATTAATTTTGGGTGGTTTACACCCATTACCATTGGTTTTTCTCTATCCCACGACAAAAGATCATTGATAATCATTACACGCTCCTCAATTGGTAAGGCTGCTGAAGGTGTAAACATAAGCGGATTATCAGCCTGATAAAGCAAGTCTAGCACTGTAACGCCGCCATCCTTAGTGATCGTCTCAGTGCCAGCCGTCCTAGGGTCAATCCAGCGGTCCACGATCATCTCGCGCTTGTCTCCGGCAGTCTCAAGGCTCCAAATAAGCTCGGTGTACTCGTTCACTCCACGGCCAGCGCCTGCCTTCTGTGCCGGTCCAGCTCGTCCGTCGGCCTTGTCACTAGGAAGCGCCCACTCGCCATAGCTTTGGTCCGGCCACTCACGGTAGACCCATAGTATACCGTGCTTATCTACTCTACCCCAGAGCATAAACCAGTTACGGGCTCCGGCAGGATCAACCGCCATATAGTTACTTCCGTCAGGAATAACCTCTTCCGCGTCACCTTTCCACAGGTTATGGTCACCAAACATGGGAAACTCGGAACCAGCCGTCTGATCTGCCCAACCATAAGCGCGAATCTTAATGTCATGGCTGGAACGGCCAGACAACTCCTGCTTCATGCGCTCCCAGTTGTTATACGGGTTAAGCTCGGTATGATACCAGATGCAGGCATGTCTGCCATACAAGTTCTCAGCTTGGTAGGGCATTTCGCCCTTAGGGACCGTTAGAACATTGTTATTGGGTAACAATGGAGATTTACGGGTAGCCGTCACCTTGGCACTGTTGATGTACTCCTTCACGACCTGAGTGTAGCCCTGCACCGGCGTAAAGGTGACAATCAGCTTACCTGACCGGGTAACCAGACGGTAGCGCAGGGTGTCGAGCCAGTTCTGCGGGACAAGTTCATCGCACCAGACGTAGTCCACCTCACCACCTTCGACGACCTTAATGTCCTGGGCATAGTTAAGGAACCAGATCTGGTTGCCCATGTACACCGCAGTATTGTCGCTGAACCCGTTCTTCTGGCTAAAGCTGATCTGTGTATGGTTGGTGCGCTTGATATTGCGAATCTCCGGCGGCAGGTACTTGTAGAAGACGTTCTGCTGGGCGGACACACTTGTCATGTGGTTAGTGTGAAAGCACCAGATACGGACGTTGCGCTTGTTGTAGCGTTCTTTCACCCAGGACGGCGCTTGGCCGTTGAGATCTGTCCCCACAAAAGCTTGAGCCATACGTTTGGCTGCGTACTCGGTCTTGCCTGAATTTTTATGTAAAATGCTTCCAATAAAGTAGTTAACATGCCCATCAACGGAGATATCCCATACTGTATCTTTTCGTTTATGATAAACCTTGACGAGTCTAAGTTCGTTGTGTTTAGTTAAAGCCCATGAGACCACCCTTAAAGTCAATGATATCGCAGACTGAACTAGCCGCCGCAATCGCGCGCGGAGACACCTTGCAGAGCATTTTGGATGAAATTCAGCGCCTACATGGTCACAAATACTCAACAGCGTATCTGTCGAAGGTGTGCCGTGAATATGGCATCCAATGTCCGAGAAGCGGGCCAAGAAGCGGGAGCCTGCACAAAGGATGGCGTGGAGGCCGAATACAAAATAAGGACGGGTACATTGAGATTTACGCGCCCGACCATCCTCATCGTAAAAGGCATACTCCTTACATTCTTGAGCATCGACTTGTGATGGAAGCCCACCTAGGACGGTTTTTAGACCCGAAAGAAGTCGTCCATCATAAAAACGAAGTGACGACGGACAATCGGATAGAAAATCTTGAACTGTTTCGCTCCAATGCAGAACATCTTCGCGCAACCTTGAAAGGTAAGTGCCCACGTTGGACGGAAGAAGGTTTAGCAAGAATAAGGGCAGCGCACCAAGGAAAAAAAAGAACCAACTTTTGTCTGTCAGATGAGAAGCGACAAGCCCTCCGAGTCCGATGTCTTTTAGGGAACTCCATCCGAAGGGAGTTGAAACTCGATGCTCTGCCGAACAAAGAATTTGTTCTCCATTGCTTAGAACAGCGCGGTATAAGTTATCAACAGGCTTCTGAAAGGGCTTTGATGCGCGTCCCTGTACTTTCTTCTTAAGATCAAAGTCCCAGGACTCAACGTAAAACGGCTCGGTAATCTGATCTATGCGCCTGTAAACCTTTGCCACAGGATCGTATATCTCCGTCTCACCGGCCAAACATCTGTTCCCCCCAAGGACGACAATCTCGTTAAAGCGATCGAGCAGCCTGTCCGCATCCGGCCAGTGCGGCAGCTCGTGGCCATACCGCATGGGATCGTTCAGTTCCGCCTTAATCTTGTTCTCCCGCATCAGGAACAGATCAAGCACCTTCTCCGGGCCAATGTTCTCGATCATCTCCAGGCGCTGCCGCTTATTGGGCGCTGGCAACGTCGGATGTTCCTCCAGCTTATAGGCTAAAACTTTCTCGATAATTTCCTGTTTTTCTTCATTCATAGTGTTGACTTTCCCTGAAGATGCTCTAGATTCTCAGTGTCGTCAAATAACGACCGTGTACCTTCTGCGCAACCTGAAACACCGGACGCACGAGCGACTAAATGGTTCCAGCTATTCCTCTTGAGCTGGATTAAACATCTGCTTCGGTCTCAAAGTTGCAGAGTGCTGACAGTCACGCCTACGAGAAGGGCAAGAGTTTCCCGAACGGGTAGCCATCACTCACGACTGTAATTGCGAAACGAACGACGACACTTATACGGATCGTTGATCTCATTTTTGTATAGTACTCCCCCAAGATAGGCAGTAATGCTGAGTCTTGGGGGTACTATGCTCACTCGCAACTCTCCTTGCCGGATTGTTTATCTCCTCCTGTGAGCAGCGTTAGCTGCGAGAGTAAGCACTGGGCGGAGCCCGGTGCGCACGGCAACACGAAGCTAGAGTAAGAGAGTAGATAAAGCCAAACTTTAACTACACAGTAAGAAGTAAGCTCAAGCTTAAGAACAGATAATCCAGAGTATAGCCAACTCAAACGTGTTAAGCTGCATCTCTTGTGCGTTCACTAAGCTTAACGCCCACTTAAGCGCGATATGCAGAACATAACCTGCGCTAAGTGCTATGATAAGCGACTTAAGCTTACTCTTAAGCTGCTCAAGCTTGTTGTATACCGCTAACTTGTCCTTAAGCGTCATCTTATGCATATGATCTTGTTCTTAACCCGAATCTTCTGTCCTCTGCGAAAGTTGATGCCTTTAGCACCCACAAACACTCTATCCTCCACGTCAGTCTTTACCCACCGAGTATTGTGATACACCTGGACGATCGTTTGTTCCGTAACCTCGTCACTTGTCGGTAAGGGTGGTGGAACCGGCACAGGTGTCACTGGTATCACTAAAGCAGGCTCATCCACCGGCTGCTCGGCTGCTTCACACGCTAGCGTACCATCAAGCAGGTCGCTCCTGTAGATACGTCGAATGCCCTTGAAGGCCTTACGCTCGATGTAGTCCTCATCAAGCTTGTACGCTAACGGCCTATACGCGGGGCCTAAGTGCTGCTTAACCGTCTTCTCGCTTAGTGTGTACTTGGTCATAGTACTAGCGACGGTACAGTAAAGGAATAGGCAGCGCAAGCTTACGCCCAACAAGGGCCAGCTAACCGGGCCCCCGCTCGACGAGATCCCCACAGAACTCGTCTATCGTACCCAGCGGCACAGTGTGTACGCACGCTGCCACGAGCAGGCTAGGCCAAGCTACGAGCGTAGGGCAAGTGCGAAGGGGGCCAGTTGCAAATAAAAAATCTGAGGGGGGCTATGCGTCGAAGTCGCCGGCGTAATAACAGGTCGAACCCCCTCCCCCCCTGCCTGCCGGCTTTCACGCGTCAAAATGCATTCCTACAGAGTAAAACCCCACTCTTTATGACTTGTCTTGTATTGTGTTATGCCGAACCCGCTCAGCCGCAGCCGCTTGCAAGGGCCGGTCAAACGAGGGGTGACGAGACGGCTGGTTTGGTGCTCGGTGGGCCACGTTTGACGGGCCGAGGGGACGTCCGGCGGGTGCCGCGAGGGGCGGGCGCGGGCGCGCGCGGTCGTTGCGTGTGCCGTGAGGGCCGTAACGAATCGAATACCTTACCAACTCACTAGGGTATTCCCGCTTACTTCGTGTACGAACTATCTCCGCCGCACGCTCTCCGCACATTTGCGCACCGCTCCGCACATTTGCTCCGATCAGCACGTCACTCGCGAGCTCCCCGAACTGCTCCCCGAATTTACGCACCGCACGCACTCCGCACGCACGTCCCACAGTCGCGCCTCTCGTGCACTTACCAGGCACGCACGCACTACACGCTTTTCTTTGCCTATCGTTACTTTTTTGTTGCTATCGTATAGTGCAGCGCTATCTTTGCTCACGTATGACAACTACATCAACCATCGACTCCCTCAACGCAGAGCTCCAATCCGCGCACGCCGAAGTACTTGCAATCCGCGAGGCCGATATCTTCGGTAAAGCGCGGCTTGCTGCATGTAAACGCGTAATCGTTGCGCTTGAGGCGCTTAACGCAGCACAGAAGGCCAGCAAATAACCAACCCCAACCACACTACTACATCCTATGATCGCAAACATCGTTACTATCTCAACCTATTGCCCGCAATATCAGGCATTTGAGGATCGCCAGATCTGGCTCAACCGCCGCTATCGCCTAACTTACAGGGGAGCACAGCGCATCATTGCAAAATCTTATCCATCCTCAATCGTAACCCGCATTGAAACAGCAATCTACGCTTAATCCTATGACAACCGAATCTATGAACGCTCTTGAATACGCTGCGTATGTACGCCTTGCACTCATGCTCGCATCTGCGGGATGCGTGCTCATTGCAGCATCACTATGGGCGTCAGTGTATTGCGACTGGCGCAAAGCAAGCCGCAAGTAAACCAACAACACAACACACTACAAAAAAGCAACATATGAACGCACCATCTAAACATTGCCTCTACACCGTCGGCCGCGGCTTTTACCGTACTGCACACCTACTCGGGCTAACCTTGCCAAGCGGCTTTCAGCGCCGTGAATTGCTTGGCATTAGCAACGATGCTAAAACCGTAAAGGGTGAATTCTTCGGCTTTTTGACCGGGATTCTCTACCTTTCACCATTAGACCTTGGCGGCTTCGGAAACGTGTGTCCATTTGCATCGCCAGGGTGTTCGGCCGATTGCCTTAACTCGGCCGGCCGTGGCGCTTTCAATTCGGTTCAAAAAGCACGGCGCGCTAAAACCGCTTTATTCTTCAAAGCAAACGCAACTTTTCTTTGTAACTTAGCCTTAGACATTCACGCTTTGCAGCTTAAGGCGCTTAAGCTCGGGTTGCGTCCGGTGGTGCGCCTAAATGGGACGTCCGATATCGCTTGGGAAAAGCTGAAGGTTAACGGGTTGAACCTCATGAACCTTTTCCCGAGGGTTGCCTTTTACGACTACACCAAGAATCCCAAGCGCGCTTTAGACAACGCTAAAGGTTTACACCCAAAAAACTACCGCCTGGTATTCTCTCGATCGGAAACAAACGAAGCCGATTGCAAGCGTGTTCTCGAGGCCCGCGGTAATGTTGCTGTGGTTTTCCGAAAGACGCTCCCCAAGCGGTACCTTGGTAAGCGGGTTATCATCGGAGATGAATCCGACCTTCGGTTTTTAGACCCGAAAGGTTGCGTGGTCGGATTAACCGCGAAGGGTAAAGCAAAGCGATCCACATCCGGGTTTGTAGTTTCCATCTAATCTTATGAAAAGAATTTCCCTCTCTTGCGCCATCTCACAGCTATATCCTATCGTAGCGCGCTTGCACGTGTCCGACACCTATACCAGCGCTTTTCGGTACGTTCGAAGCCGATTCAAGCCAGCTTTTTGGCAAACGCTTTCTAGGGCCAACAGACGCACGCTTTACAAGGCAACAGTCCGGCTTCACTCGGAAAACCGCGCGCTTTATAGGAACGTAATACGCGGTATGGTTTAACCTGCGCACCAAAGGCCCCTAGGTTTCGCGCCTAGGGGCTTTTCTTTGCCTTAATTCTGCCCCATTCCTCGCACCTCTCGCGCAACCCTACGCAGACTCGCCAGCAACGTAGACAGCTGGCGCGCTAACCTAACTTCACGCCTATGTGATACCGCATGCATCTCCCGCCAACGCGCGGCCTCACTCGCATAAAACTCAGCCTCCTCTTCTAGAGCTTCGCAATCGTCACACATCGCAAGTCGTTCTCTAGCAGCGCGATGCGAACATGCTGCGCTTGTATGATGCGCCAATACCGCTCGGTCAGATCGCGCAGGTCAAGAACCTCGTTGGCCAGGTCAATCCTAGAGGGCAAAACCAAATTTGAATTTTGAATTTGAGATTTGATTTTGAAATTTGAATTTGAAATTTGAATTTCGGATTTGGAATCTAGTTTCGCCATCGCATCACTCGTTTTCAATCGTTCCAGCATGGTCTTGTGCTTTCGGCGGCTTAAGGGCCGCCATGAAAGCGGCAGAGATATCTTGGTTAGTATGCAGGTGGACATGCTGATGCAGCGCATCCGGCGTCTTGTTCTTCTCTAAGTTAGCATACTTGTCCAGCGTGATGCCTAGCGCCAGCACAGCGTCCTTGGCGGACATCTCGGGCATTAACTCCATGACACGTTGCGCAGCGCCGTCGATGACACTTTGCAGCTTCGCCTTCAAGTTCGTGTTGAAGTACGCATTCCTGAACTGGCTATCCATGTCGAGCGCACTCACCTTAATCTCATCCACGCTTCGCTCGCTGATACCGAGCTGCATGGCTATCGCCCGGCTGTGCTGCCCTGTGACGAATAGATCTAACACCTTCTTCTGTATCTCCGGCGGTATCCCGGCTAAAGCACCCTGACCGTTAACCTTTTCCATGACTACGCCTGGCACATGTTTCTCTATCTTTACGCCAGAAAGCCCGGCTAGTTGCCTAGCACGGGACTCTGGACTGCGATAGACTGCGTTGCGCTTCTTACGTTTGGGTGCCTCGCTCATTCTCGTTCGCTCATGAATGACAGATCCTCCGCCATAATGCCGTGGACCTCACCAAACGCGGCCTCGCGGATAGCCTGGAGCTGCATGTAGTAATGGTCCGCCTTGAGGGCAATCCTTAACTGAATGTCAGCTTC
>Ga0181346_1000211_pt1 | contig 24071 bp, 21 predicted proteins | sample Su13VDMM15DN_FD_130100 | JGI IMG/M metagenome (GOLD analysis project Ga0181346, IMG submission 130100) | Freshwater viral communities from Lake Michigan, USA - Su13.VD.MM15.D.N | ecosystem: Environmental > Aquatic > Freshwater > Lake | place: USA: Michigan | collected 2013-07-15 | reverse complement strand
ATAGTTGATATTAATTATGCCGTCGTCGCAAGTGCTTCAGTAAACGCAGGCGCTAGAACGGGCGCAATTGTCGGAATAAATTCAAGAGTTGTAGGTGGGTGGGATATATTTGCACCAACAATATCGGCCTGCCGCATCACAATATCAGATGACACAAGCACAAACTACGACCCAACATATGTGTGCGTTTCTATATTCCGGTAACAAAAAATTATGAACTCAAGAATTATTTACCCAACAGACAGTGGCGGTGTAGTAGTCATCATTCCAGCGCCTGAGTGTGGTCTAACCATCGAGGAAATTGCCGCTAGGTCTGTGCCTGCTGGCAAGCCTTACAAGATCGTTGACGTAGCAGATATTCCATCAGACCGTACATTTAGAGATGCTTGGGAGTACACGGCATGATTACCATTAACTTAGAAAAAGCTAAGGCGATTACCAAAGACCGACTTCGCACTGAACGTGAACCACTATTAGCGGCACAGGATTTGGCGTTTCAGCGGGCATTGGAAGTTGGCGGTAGCACCACGGCTATCGTGGCAGAAAAACAGCGGTTGCGTGATCTCCCCCTTCTGACGGACTCTTGCACCACTCTTGATGAACTCCGTGCCTTGCACGCATAACAAAATTTGCATAAAAAATGAACACTTCCTTGATGGGCCGTTTAATTGCTGTTTTGTTTTTGAGCCGAGAAATTGCTCATCGTGAGCATTTGAAAACTACCAGTTACGCAAAACACATGGCGTTAAATGAGTTTTACGACGGAATTATTGAGCTTGCCGACAGCATTGCAGAAGCCTATCAAGGAAGGTATGGAATCATCGACACCATTCCCATGCTGGATGCCCCTGCTCCAGGAGACATTGCGGATGTCCTTGAAGGACAATTGGCGTTAGTCGAACAACTACGATACACTGCTGTTGACAAGCAACAAACTGCAATTCAAAATTTAATTGATGAAGCAGTTGCCTTGTATTTGAGCACTTTGTACAAATTGCGCACGTTCAAATAAGGACATTCTGTCATGCCAGTACTTTTTACAAACAACGCTTCAGCACCGCTTGCAGCGTCAATTTCTTCTTCGGCTACCACCATTACGGTGACCACCGCGCAAGGAGCGTTGTTCCCGGCGCTGTCAGGGTCTGATTATTTTTACGCTACGCTAACAAATTCCAGCAATCAGCTTGAGATTGTTAAAGTAACAGCCCGTGTATCTGACAGCATGACTGTCGTACGCGGGCAAGAAGGCACCACAGCCCGAGCATATTCAGCAGCTGACAAAATTGAAGTGCGCGTTACTGCTGCTGGGTTGACCAACATGGTTCAGCTGGATGGGGCGCAAACAATCTCAGGAGCAAAGAACTTTTCCACAACTCCAACTTTTAGCGGCGGCGCATTGTCCGTTTCTGGCGGAGGCACTGGAGTTTCAACATTAACCGGCGTGCCGTATGGCAACGGGACGTCTGCGTTTACTGCGGCAACAAGTGCTCAAATTGTTGCTGTTATCGGGGCAACAGCTGTTTCAAATGCTACTTTGGCTACTACGGCCACCCTTGCAACCCTTGCAACAACAGCCACGCTCGCCACACTTGCTACTACCGCAACCCTTGCAACTCTTGCCACTTCAGCTTCGGCGCTTACAACTGCGTCCGGGGCTGCGCCCTCGTATTCTGCAAGAGCATGGGTAAATTTTGACGGGACGGGGGCTATTGGCGCAAACCAAACAATACGAGCTTCTGGCAATGTAACCAACGTGTTTAAAAATGCTACAGGTGACTACACCATAACTTTTACAACAGCAATGCCAAGCGCAAATTATTGCGTTACGGGAACGGCATCGGGGGATGGTGACGCTAACCGAGGGGCTGGAGCAATTTTAGAAGTTCCGAAATTGGCAACAACACCGACCACTACCACCTTTACTTTTACTACAAATATGGGTAGTTCAGTTTCAACATTCGGTGGATTTCGTTACGATTCAACGTATGTATATCTTGCCTTTTTTGCGTAACTGACTTTGGAGTAAAAAATTGACCCGCTTACTCTTCTGGCAATGGCAAATGGTTGCGTTGCAGCCATTAGAAAAGGGTGTGAACTTTACAAAGAGGTAAAGGGGACTGTTGCTTCTGCTCAAAAGGCGGCAAAAGAAGTTCAGGCAATTGCGGAAGAAGTCGGAGGTTTCTTTGGATTCTTCAAAAAGAAAAAACCTCAAGTAGCCGCTCCTGCTGCGGCACCTAAGCCAAAAAAGGCTGAACCAGAGGTTTGGGACGAAGGTAGGGTAGTGGCTGATTTGGCGGCAAATCTGTCTCAGTTCTTCAAAGTCCAGCAACAACTTGCTGACCATATTAGAGAGGAAGAAGAAAAGTCCAAGACTGTATATGACCCCAACCAAAACATCATGGAATCGGCTCTTAACCGAGAGTTGGCAAAGACACAGTTTGAGAAACTGGCCAAAGAAATTCGTGAAATCATGGTGTACCAGTCCCCGCCAGAATTGGGAAATTTATACACACGAGTCAATGCAATGCGGGTGCAGATCATTGAAGAACAAGAAGAAGCAAGGCTGGCCCAAGAAAAGAAACAACGAGAGGTTGAATGGCAACGCAGAAAGGTAATCAGCGCAATCCAAGACAAGGCAATCTACGGGGTAGCCTGTTTAGTGTTCGTCCTGTACCTCCTCCTGTTCTTCAGCCTTCTAGTAATGGATCGAAAGGTAAGATGGGGTTTCTAGTCGCATTAGTTGCTATGGTGCTGGTCTTTGTCCTGCTGCTCCCGCTGATAGGCTCCATCTACTATGACACACTGGCTGCACAAAAAGAAAGCAAAATGCAGATTGAGCGCATGGAAAGACTACGCCAGCAACTTGAATATGAGCGTCAACAAATGGACAGGCAACGCAATGAACAGAAATAAAGTCATGTGGTGCGCAATGATTGGTTTGCATAAGACCGTCATGGTGGTAGGTATTATATTTTTGCTTACTGGGTGCGAAGATCGCTACCGATACACTTGTCAGAACCCCGACAAGTTCGATTTACCGGAATGCCAAAAGCCTCGCTGTTTGTTTACGCAAACTTGCCCCGAGTATCTTGTTGCCCCAGTGCTTGAAAAAAAGGTGGAACCCGATGTTGTCAAATCAAAGTAAATACAGCCCCGAAGAGATTGAGGTCAGGATCTGGGGCTTTGTTGTGGTGATGATCACAATCATCCTGTTTGGCATTGTGATCGCCTTGCTTTACAGCGTGACGTTTGTGACCCAACCAATCAAGTCAATGGCCCCCATTGATCAAGCCTACACAAAGATGCTGAACGACATTGTGTTGCTGATCGTTGGCGGTATTGGCGGCATCGTAGGCAAGAGGGCAGTGGGCGCTGTGTCTAACGCGATCAACCCCTCTCCGGTAGTCCCCCCGGCTCCTGCCCCTGCCCCTGCCCCTGCCCCTACTACTTCAACTTGGACATCATCTGGTGCTTTGCCTGCTTGGGTAAATCCTCCGCTTGACGAGACCTGGGTTCCGCCACCCCCACCTACGACCCCGCCTGAACATCTTGAGCCTGATCATGTTCGGGAAGAAATTGCAGCCGCAAGACGTGAGGTTGGGCAGTGAACCCATACCTAATCATTGGGGCCATGATTGCCATAGCGGGCGCTTACGGCTACGGACACCACGTTGGGTATGCTGATCGTGACGCCGAAATGCAGGCCCAGATTGCCAAACTTAACGAAGAGTCCCGAGCCAAAGAACAAGAGTTGGCAGGTACGTTGACCAACCAAACTGAAAACCTGAGAAAGGCCAAAAATGAACTCGCCAAAAAGCAGTCTGATATTAATAAGCTTGTTGACGCTGGCCAGCTGCGGCTTCCTGTCCAAGCCCCCGCAAGTTGTGTTTCAACCGCCCCAGATTCCAGCCCTCCCGCCAGAGATCGGGGAGAAGAAAGACCCGACGCTTACAGAGAGGCTATTAAAGCTGTTGTCGCCATCGCCATCGAAGGAGACAGAAACACCGTCCAACTCAACAGCTGCATCGACACCTACAACAAAGTAAGGGAGCAGATAAATGGTAAACAGTGATCAACTTAAAAAGCTGCACATTGGCCCTGAGTGGGTTGATGCGCTCAACGAGACCTTTGGCAGATTCAATATCTCCACCAAACGCCAACAAGCTGCGTTCATCGGGCAATGCGGCCATGAATGTGGGAACTTCAAAGTGCTGCAAGAGAACTTGAATTACCGCGCTGCCACGCTGATGAAGTTGTGGCCCAAGCGTTTTCCCACTCTTGACGTTGCCAACCAGTACGCTGGCAATCAAAAAGCCATTGCCAACAAAGTTTACTGTGATCGTATGGGAAACAGAGATGAGGCTAGTGGGGATGGTTTTCGTTTTAAGGGCAGAGGATGTATCCAATTGACCGGGCATAGCAATTATTTTCACGCAGGCCAAGCTTTGGGCGTTGACTTTGTCATGCAGCCCGAGTTGGTCGCCACCCCCAAATACGCCGCCTTGACGGCAGGATGGTTTTGGTCGACTCATGGCTGCAACCGTTTGGCTGAAGCCGGAGACTGGGCTGCGCTCACGAAAAAGATCAACGGTGGGACAATTGGACTCGAAGACCGCATCAAACACACCAATGAAGCTTTGGCAGTCCTTGCGTAAAGCTTGTCTTTTGCTGGATAATGGGCCTGTGTTTAACAACCCTGGAGATTTAAATGGCAATGTCTTTTGAGCAATTTATGGAAGCCTCAGGCGCTGAGTACGTGGCTGGCAACATCATCCGTGGCATCATGGCTGATCGAAAAATCATTGGTACGTACGACGGCGGTAAGTTCCAACTGAACGAAGACGGGCAACTGCTGTTGGAAGAACTGGAAGCCGATATCGCTGGTCAGCCACGTCCTACCCGTCGTCGTAAAGCTGAAGCTGCGGAAGTTCCAGCCGAAGTGCCTGTCGAAACTCCTGCTGAGTAACCCACTGGGGGAAGTGTCATGCCTTTTCTTAAACTTGAAGCGTTTTCGGGCATTTCCCCCCGTACTGGCCCCACTTTACTTCAGGCAAATCAAGCACAGATTGCCAGCAACGTAAAGATTCAGTCAGGCGAACTACGCCCTTGGCGTAAGCCAGTGTTTGAATACACAACGGGCAACTCAAACGTACAAACCATCTACCAGTTAGAGAAAACATCTACTGGCGCAACTGCTTGGCTCGAGTGGACAACTGATGTCAATGTGGTTCCTGGCCCTGTGGCAGACGTCACTGACGACCGGGTGTACTACACCGATGGAGTTGGCCCAAAGAAAACCAACTGGGCACTGGCAACTACCAGCGGGACAGGGGTAAAACCTTTCCCAAATGCCTATTACCAAATGGGTGTTCCAAACCCAACTGCTGGCCCCACACTTGTCAAAAGCGGCGGTTCAGGAACTGTGCATGAAGATCGGGTGTATGTATATACGTACGTCAACACATTTGGCGCAGTTTTAGAAGAGTCTGGCCCCAGTCCCGCCACAGCAATTTCCACTGTTGAACCGAATGCCACTGTCACAGTCAGCGCGTTTGCCACAGCACCCATATCGTCCGCAGGATACAACATCACTGCTATTCGAATTTACCGGGCTGTTGCCGGAACAGATTCTGTCAATTACTTCTATGTTGGGCAAGTTACCGTAACCCCCAGCACTGGCGTCGCAACTGGCACTTTTGCCGACAATATCTTAGCCGCCAACTTGGGCGTTATCCTTCCTTCCCTGTACTACATCCCGCCGCCTGCCACGTTGCAAGGCTTGGTCTCGATGCCAAACGGTATTTTGGCAGGATTTACCGATAACCAGGTGTGGTTTTGTGAGCCATACCTGCCTCACGCATGGCCAAGTGGCTACATGATGACTGTTGGGTCTCCAATTGTTGGTCTTGGCGTGTTTGGTCAAACGCTGGTTGTGTGTACAAAACAGCATCCGTACTTGATCACAGGTTCGACACCTGGGTCTATGACCCAAGAAAAAGTACCATTGTTTGAACCGTGCGTGTCCAAGAAATCAATTGCAGGCGACCAATACGGGGTTTTGTACGCCAGCCCTAACGGCATTGTCTCAATTGCTCCAGGGGCAATGGATGTAATTTCACGCCCATTGTTTACACGAGATGAGTGGCAGACTTACTTACCCACCTCGATGATTGGGGCGATATATCAGAACATGTACATTGCGTTCTACGCCGTAGGAGCCACAAAAGCCGCATTGATCATTACCCGTGGGGATACACCACCCTTGGTAACTTTTGATACCAATGCCCAGGCTGTGTTTATTCAGAGGTCAACAGCAAATGTGTATGTCGTTCCCTCCGGAGGAACAGAAATTTATCAGCTTGATGCGGATACGACGAACAACTTGTTCTACCAATGGAAGTCAAAGAAATTTGTTCTGCCAGCACCTACTAATTTTGGAGCCGTGAAAGTTCAGGCTGACTGGGATTACATTGACGATACATCAGCGTACAACGCATATGTTGCTTACATTGTGATGATAAACCAAGCCATCTGGGCGTCTGGTGCTGCTCTGAACAGCACAGTTAACGCCATTGTGGTGAACGGAATGTTACTTGGCGGTAGTGCTTTGACCCCCATTCCAAACATTGCTGAAACCAGAAACGTAAACTTTATTTTGTTTTCTGACGAAGCCCAAGTGTATTCTCAAGGCGTTACTTCCCAGGAGCCTGTCCGGTTGCCTGCTTCGTCAAAAGGTTATATCTGGGAAGTGCAGTTGACCGGGAACGCCCCGTTGCGCAGTTTTAAAATGGCTACCTCCATTGGGGAACTCAGGCAGATATGAAAAAGCCCAGTATCCCGGCCACAAATTCTTTGCCCCCCGAACTGGGGCGAATTATTGAACCGTTGAAGGCCAACGTAGAGATCATCACTGGGTCACGGCCAGGGTCAACTGTCTTGTCCCCGCTGCCTGCTGCTGCCACTTTGCCGCAAGTTGTCACCCAGCTAAACTTAATCCTTTCCAGAATCCAACAATCTGGGTAAGATACGCCCGTATGAAGACTGTGGTATACGGGCAAGATGAAAAAGTACTGCGATGGGTCGGAGAGCGAATTGACGAAGACGATTTTGGCCCAGGTAGCGTTGGGATTGGACTGGAAGAAAATGGTGAGTTGATCGCAGGAGTTGCGTTTAACATGTACACAAAGGCTTCGATCTGTATGCACGTAGCAGCTATGCCCGGTCGGCGTTGGATGACAAGGGATTATTTGTGGAGATGTTTTGCGTACCCGTTTTTGCAACTCAACTGCAACCGGATCACCGGACTGGTTCGCGTAGACAACTTGGATGCTCAACGTTTTGATGAGCACCTTGGGTTTAAAAAAGAAGGTGTACTGCGCAAGGCGCATACAGACGGAACAGACATGATCATCTACGGTATGTTAAAAGAAGACTGCCGCTGGCTAGGAGTTAAAAAATGAGTAGACGTTTTCATACCACCGAGTGGGACTTGCTGCCTGAGTTGGCGTTTCGATTGCGCCCTGGCGGTGGCATGACACTTGAAGGCGGCAAAGGCGGTAGTTCTGCTCCTGCTCCTGATGAAAATATTGGTATCGCCCAAAGAGAACTTTCTGCCTTGGCAAAAGAACAATGGGCAGAGTTCAAGACCAATATTTACCCTGACCTTAAAGCAGCTGCTGCCAAGCAAGAAGAGCGAGCGCAAGGGTTGTATGACGTTACATCTGCTACTATGAAGAAGCAGTTGGAGTACTCCGAAAAAGACCGCGACCGGTATGAAAAGAGCGGTATTCCACTTATGGAAGCCATTACCAAAGAAGCTGTTGAGTACAACGAACCTGCGTACCAAGAAATGATGGCGCTTCGCGCAGGCGCAGATGTGGCTACTGCGTCTGAAAACCAAAGGCAGCAAATGGCCATGCGTCGTCAGCAGTATGGAATTGACCCCACTTCTGGTGTTGCGGCTGGTCAAGATAACGCCAATGCTGTAATGACTGCTGCCGCACAAGCGCAGGCACAAAACCAAACGCGCATGGCGGCTAAAGAAATTGGTTTGGCTAAGCTGGGTAATGCGTACAACATGTATGCTGGCTTGCCGTCACAGGCGAATACAGCGACTAACACAGGTGTTGCTGCCGGAACTACAGGGGTCACTACCGCTCAATCTGGGGTGTCCAACAAACTGGCTATCGCTGATTCATTTAATCGCGGCACCTCAACGGCTATGGGCGGGTGGAATAGCGTTGGCCAACTTGGCGTTGGTAAGTACCAAGCTGATATTTCAGCATATAACGCACAGCAGCAAGCTGAAGGCGCTATGTGGGGCGGACTGGGTTCTGCGGTTGGGTCTGGTATCGGCTTGTACGCCCAGATGTAATATGTTTGACGATTTATTTGCTCGCCACAGTAAAGTTGCTTTGATGTACTCAGGTGGGAAAGACTCGCTTGCGTGTTTACATCTATTGAGCGACTACCTTGATAGACTTACTGTTGTTTGGGTAAACACAAATGCCGGTTTTCCAGAAATTCAGGAAGCTATGGAGCAACTCAAAATTCGAGTTCCTAATTTTCTTGAAGTCGTAAGTGATCAGCCTACTTCGGTTGCGCAGCGCGGGTATCCATCTGACGTTGTGCCAGTAAGCTACACCGCCACTGGACAACAGTTTGAGCAGAGCCAAGACATTACATTGCGTACTTACTTGGATTGTTGTTCAGAAAATATATGGCATCCTTTGGCCCAAGCCTGTAGAAATTTTGGTTTTACCGCCATTATTTCAGGACAACGTTCTGATGAAACCCGCAAAGCGCCAATTAAATCTGGGCAAACACAGGACGGCGTAGAGCGCATTCAGCCTATTGAAGATTGGACTAAAGAAGATGTTTTGGCGTACCTTACTGAATGCGGGGTTGACACGTCAGGTCGGCTTAGCATGGAGCACTCCTCATTGGATTGCTGGAACTGCACTGCACACTGCAATCATTCTGTAGAACGTATGGCCTATATCAAAACAAACCATCCAGAAAAGTATACGCACGTTGTGCAATTGCTTCGGCGGATTGATAATGCAGTAACGGAACAAATGTCGGGGCTACGCGCTCTGACTCGAGAGGAAAATCATGGCGTTTAATCTTGGTGCATTTGCAAGCGGTCTTGCCAAGGGCGGGATAGGCACGTACGTTACGTTGCAAGAACTTGAAGAGAGAAAAAAAGCAGATGAGCGTGCGGAACGCGCACTTCAATTGCAAATTGACGCCGCCCGTGAGGCTAGGGAAGAACGGGAAGGTATGCGAGCAGCTGGAGATGTTACTCTTGGCCGTGTTGGGCAAGCTGCGTTAACAGGCAACTACGCTCAGGACGCCGGTCTTCGCGCTGGAGTGGGCACTCAAGCTGATATGCTGGCCAAGCAGACAGAAGGCATGGGGATTCTGGGCGACGCAGATCGTATGCAAGCCATACAGACGATGCGGGAAAACACCGCCTACCAAAATCAGCCCGAAGTACAAGCGCGTCTGGCCGCAGGGACTCCCGCTGGTGTGCCTACCGAAGGTTTGACTCGGGCTGCGTTGTTGCCCGAGAAAGGTTTGTACACTCGTGAGCAAGCCATAGAAGACTACGCTACTCGCGTGGCAAAAATTAATCCTGAAAAAGCTTTGCAAGCAGAAATGCTCGGCATCCAGCGAAAAGGTGCGCTACAAGGCTTAAAGGTTGGTGAGCAAAATTTAGAAAAAGGCGGATACGAACTTGCCAAACTAAAACGCGATAAACAGTTTGATGAGGACTTTGACAAAGTCAAACAAGAATGGGCACAAAGCACATTTAGTTTAAAGCAAGACGTCGATAAAACGTTCCAGGCCGAAGGTGCTGCCGGGGTACTTAAGAAGTATGGCAAAGAATTCCAGAGTGCTACCGGGAACACGGCTCAACTTGTGGGCAACGAAATCGTAGTCAAAAAAGGTGATCAAGTTGTTGAGAAGTTTGGCGCTGATCAGCTAGCTGCGCGTATGGAACCCATGCTTGCGATGAAGACTACACAGTCTTTTATGGACACAATGGTGTCCAAAGGCATGTTCAAAAGCACTGATCAAGCCATGAACTTTTTGAAGATTCAGTCTGACATGCGCAATCAAGGCATTAATGCTGAGGCGTCCATGATTAAGGCTTTGGCAGATCAAGCCCTTGTACCTTCCACTGCGGCAAGAAATAATGCGGCTGCTGCGGCCAGCAACGCCATGTCCAAAATGACCAATCTGTCTATGGAGAATAGGGCAGAAGCTGGCAAACTGGTTGAAAAATGGAATGAGTTAACTCCTGAAGAGCAAGCTGGCCCGAAAGGATTGGCGTTGCAAAGAGAGTTCAACATGCTCAACGTCAAAGCGGGAGCAACTGTTCCGTTGGGCGGAACTCCACGGGAGACCAAAAGGGGCGTTATGGACATCCCTGCGGAGCAAAAGAAAAACGAGGATGGTACGTATACGGCGTTTGCCAAAGATGGCGGGAAATCGTTGTATAACACTTATAACGGAGAAGAAATTCCCCTTGGTATGACCGCTAATGAATACATTGCAATTAAGCAAGAAGCGAGTAAAAACCGTGTAAAACTTATGTCTGGGATAGAAAACGACAGGGTGGTCTTGAAGTTCATAGGGGCAGATGGTCAGCCTTACAACAACGTCAAAGAAGCAAGTCAAGCCAAAGCTGCGCCAAAGAAAGATACCGCCGCTCCTGCTGCAACTTCTACGGCACCTGCTGCGACTGCGATACCAACAGAAGCGCCTACGCCTCAGTCAAAAACTTTGTATTCGAAAACCAAATATACTTTGCCGGGCGTAATGGGCGCGTACGACACACCAGAAGAAGCGCAAGCCGCATGGGTACGTACAAACCAGCCCAGGCCCGGTCGTCAATATTAACAAGCACTAAATATGGCTTCTTCTTTCGTTCCCTTTCGCACGGTCGTTGGGTCAGAAGACGACAATTCTGGGTTTCAACCTATTCGGGAAGTGTCACTTCCCCCGCCACCCAAAGGCGGGTTTATCTCCGACATCAAACGGGGTACGGGGCAGGTTGTCGAAGCCGTTGGTTCTACGCTCCAAGATGTGGGTGCAGATGAAGTTGGCCAAGCCATCGAAGGGTATGGTCGCGGTGTTGTGCGGCGTAATCCTTCAGAAATTGGGACGTTTGGTGAGGCGCTGAGTAGCCCGCTTACTACCGCCCGTGAAGCCGTTGGTGAACTTGTTCCACAAATTGGCACTTCCCTTGGGGCTGGGTTGGCGGGGCGAGTAGTTGGCGGCGTTTTGGGTTTACCTTTTGGCCCTGCTGGCGTTGCTGCGGGCCAAACTTTGGGAGCGGCTGGTGGTGCGTACCTTGGAAACTTGGTACAAGAATACGGCGGCATTCGTACTGAGCAACGCGAACAAGGCATAGAAGATAAAACCCGTGCTCTGGGTGCTGCTGGTGCTGCTGCGGTACTTGATACTGCGTTTGGTGCTGAAAGAATCGCCAACAGGTTCCTTAAAGAAGGCTCCGACATTTTGGCCCGTCAACCGGGCAGTAGCCTTTTAAAGCAAGTTGGCAAACAAGGCGCAATTGGGTTTGGGATTGAGTCTGGCACTGAGGGAGCGCAAACTGGCCTTGAGCGGTATGGCGCATACAAATCCCTGACTGGCGATGAAGCGTACAACGAGTATGGCTTGGCCATGCTGAAAGGCGGTATTGGCGGCGGCGTTGTTCGTGGCGGGTTGGCGGCTGTTGCGGGAGAACAAACTCCTCCTGGTGGAAGTCTGCTTCAAGGCGGAAACAAAACCCAAGACACCAATGCTATCCAGCAAGCGTTTGATCAGCCCCAGACTTCTGGGATGCCGACTACAAACGTAGTGCCCCCACCTGCGCCACCTATCACGCCATCGGCTGATACCACACCACCTCCAGCACCCATCGTGTCTGGGGGCACAACGCCCATTGCACAGGCCACTCAGCAACAGAGCCAAGCAGACGCTGCTGCACAGCAACAACAGCAACAGCAAGCACAACGTGACCTGACAATCAGCCAGTTTGGTTTGGCCGGGGACACTCCTGGCACTGGAAGTTTCTTTAATCGTCCAATTTTTGGAACGGCTTTGGTCAATCAAGTTGCTGATGCACTTGGCCCTATTGCAACTAAGATAGACCAACAAGATGCTGCGGTAATGAACGCCATTATTCAAGCTGATGCTGGCTTGAACAAAGGTATTACAGACCCCCTAAAGAAAAATAAGATTGTCAAATTTGATTTTGACGCTAATAAACCTGCCGAGTCTGTGCAAAAAGGTGTTAAAGCTGTATTAGCTATTGCAAATAAATTTCAAATTGGGGACGTTGAGTCAGTTGCTGATGCCGCCAGAATCCTCAATTCGCTTTCTCAATCAGCCAAGGGCACTGCCCTTGTGCACATTAACGCCATCCATGAAGCCTTGACTGGTAAGGACACGGAAGGGTATATTGCGTCACAAACCTCAAAACCGAAAGGAAAATCAAATGTACAGCAACAACAGCAAGTGTCTTCCGGGCTGGGAACAGTTCCAGTCCAAGGCGGAACAATCCAAGGCGATGGCGGACTCACTGGGCTTTTACAACCCGGCGCAGTTCAACCCGTCGGGGCAGGAGTTGTCTCTGGAGCAGCGGATGACCAGCAAGCTGGACAGCTACCAGGAGAAGGAATACGGACTGGCCCCAGTGTCGCCGCCGCAGATGATCTCGGTGGTGCTGCCCAAACGCCGCAAGTAAATGGAGCGCCAAGTGAACAAACCGTTACCCCCGCCTCAAGTACCCAAAATGTCGAAGGAAACGCGCCGTTACGTTCTGAAGGGGGAGAGCGTAATCGCACGGCACCTGTTGGGGCTGTTCAAACCCAAGAAGGGTTAAGCCCCGGTCGAGTTGCCTGGGAGGATATGGATGGCACGGGTACATCGTTTGATGACCTGCCAGAGAACCTCCAACAAGTCTGGGAACGCGCTGTAGCCGAAGGCAAAGCCACTGGAGAAGTCCAAGAGACGTTAGCTGCCAGTGCTCAGGACACAAGTCTTGCAACCAAGGCCCGCGTTGTGTTGCGTGCCGCATTGGACATGGTTATTCAACCAACGTCCAGGATGCCTGAAGATGTAGCCGTTCTTAAACGAAATTTTGTTGCAGCCTATTGGGGTGGCACACGTTCTGATGCACTGACAAAAGTAGCTGCTGACCTTGGCATTTCCAAAGATCAAGCCAAACGCTGGTCTGCTGAGTTGCCCAACTTCTTGACCGTAAATGGCCAGAAGATCAAAGCTGCGGTTGAGACCGTTGCCAAAGAACGTGGCATTGACATTGCTGGCGTACTTGATGGGTTGCGCAGTATTGAGGAACAGCATCCAACCGAAGAGATGGTGGATGAGATTGAGGGCACGGGCCAAGGCACTTCTGCTACGGAAGAACCGTTGTCTTCTGATCAAGAAGACATTGAAGTAGACCAGGGGCAACTTAACAAAGCACCTGAAGAAGAACTCAACACTGCGGAAGCAGATGCTGGGCAGAATGACTTTGTCATCTCCAGCCGCAAAAGCGCCAGCCTGCAAGAGCAGAACAACGCAGTTGAAACCAACCAAGCCAAGATCATGCGCTTGTTGGACATGCAAGACAAGATCAACGAAGCCGAGTCTATTGAGAACCCCCCGGCTCCAAAGATTGTTTCTTTGTCAGAAGCTGCCTTGGAAAAGCTTGGCGGCGATGTCACCAAACTCAAAGAACACGACTTGCTGAACTTGGCTGTAAACGCCAAGCTGACTGAAAACTTTGAACTTGCTGACCAACTCAACGCAGAGTTGAGTAGCCGTATCGAAAAAGCGCTTGAAAAAGCTCAGAAGCAAGCAGACCAGAAAACCCAGAAAGGGACGACAAATGCCGTTCAAGAGCCAAGCACAGAGAAAGTATCTGTTCCTGAAGGAGCCGCAGGTGGCCAAGCAGTGGGCAAAGGAGTCGGCAAAGTCGGCAAAGCTACCCGAGTACGTAAAGCCAAAGTCGAAGAAAAAGACCGCCCAGAAATCGTAGAACAACGCAGCACGCTAGAACGATTGCTGCCCAAAACAATTGGTAAATTTACCCTTGAGTCGATAACACCATACAGCGGGAACTGGACAATTAAGTACGGTAGTACAAATGCGTCTGGCATGAAGTCTTCTCAGAACGTTCCAATTGACGCTGATATGTTGGTGGGCAAATCTGACGAAGAAATTCAAAAACTTCTTACTGAACGTTTAGCCAAAAATGGTCTTAAAGACCAGACCAAAGAAGTCCTTACGCCCAAAGAGCAGTGGGACGCGCTCACACAACAATTTCCGGGGATGCCTCCATATGATGTTCTTACAAAATCTGAAAAAGAAACTTGGGACGATTTTGCCAACCGTGGTTTCGGTGACATTGGGTCTGTGGCAACGGTTCTTGGAGGCGCTGACAAAATTGCAAAAGCGTCTGAAGCGGTAACTGAAGCTGCTGCGCCTGCTGCTGAGCCTGTCGTTGAGCCTGCTGCGGAACCCGTGGCTGAAGCTGCCGCGCCCGTCGAAGAAACTGTCCAAGAGCAAGTGACTGAAGAAGTCCTTGCCCCCCAACTGGAAGCTCTGCCTGAAGCGCAAGTCCAGCGACTCGAAACCCACTACGGTGAAAAGCGCGACTCTGCTTCCTTCTTGGCCAAGGTCAAAGAAGATGTGGTGTTGTACGCCACCAAGGGTGCGCAGGCTGTAGCGGGTGCGATTCGTGATGTCATCAAGGCCATCCATGCTGGCGTCTTGTCAGTGGCCATGATCTTCAACCCAGGGGCAATGTCGCAACTGGAATCCTTCGTGGTCATCCCACAGGAAACCCAGACTACAACCCAACAGGTTTTGGCGGAAGTGCCAGCTGACGTTGTCGGTATGTCCGATGCAGGCAAGCAAGCCTACGCCACCCTGATTCCTGCGCTCAAAGGCAAGCTCGGGGACAAGTTTATAACCATCGCTGACAAGCCTAGTGGACGCATCTTTGTGTTCAAAGCGGATGGCAGTCTGGTCATACAGAAGAAAGCCCTGTTTGGCTTGGCCAAGGGTGATTTGTACAAAGGCAACAACGATGTCCCGTCCAATCGTGTAACCCCCGCTGGCTTGTTTGGTATCAACATTGTGGACGCCGCCAAGGGTGGCGCTGCTGCCAAGACTGCTGGTGATTACGATTTTGGCAAAGTGTTTGCCTTGGACGACCCCGATGCCACGGTGACCTTTATGCACTCCGTCTGGCTCAAAGAGTCTGACGCCCCCAAACGTGCTGCTGCCTTGAAGAACGAGTCTGCCACTGACTCACGCTACTCGTTTGGCTGTATCAACGTGGACAAAGACACGTTCAAGGACATGGTCACCAAGTACAGCGACCAGATGAACGGCTCCAAGTTGTTTGTGGTTCCTGACGCCCAGAGTACGGTCAACGACTTTATTACTGGCAACGTGGCCGACGACAGACTCATTCGTGAGGGTGTACAGCCCGTAACCAGAACCGTCACAACTCCAGTCAAGTCAGCCACACCAGCTGTTGGTACCAACCGTACATTTGTTGCGAAAGAAGAGCCGGGTATTCTGGCGTCTCGCGGCACGTTCCTGGACTTTGAAGACATTGAAACCCAATTGAGCGGTGTCGATTTGGTACGGGAACAACTGCGGGAAGCAGGAATTGAAAACGCTCTGGATTTTGTCAGCGACTGGACGCTTGAACGCGACACCAGTAAAAAAGCATGGCACGGTTCTTTGGAAGTTGTCGGTGGCCGCTATGTTGGTTCTTTGAATACTGCCAAGTTGAACAACCCCAAGTACGCAGCTTTAGTTGCACGGCATGAGATTTCTCACGCAGTTGACATGGCCCCGCATGGGGGTATCTACTCTGCGCAACCTGAAATGGATATTGCTGTCCAAAATGGAAACGTAGTTCCCACTGGTGTTGTGGCCAGGGAAATGTTTGCGCTGTATCAGACCGACAAAGATTGGAAAGATTTTCTGGCGTATCCGTTTGACATCAAGGAATATCCAGACTTGAACAACGGAACAAAGATTCAAATTGAATTGTTTGCGCAAATCATGGCGGTGTACACCAGCCCGGCTGGCCGTGCGTACATTGAGGCCGCTGCCCCTAAAACTGCTGCATATCTTAAAGAGGTTGTAAATGACATCAAATCTTCAAAGCCGCTTCAAATCCAAAAGGAACAAGTTGCTGCGCTCCGAACCATTAGTTTCCAAAATCGGAATCAACCCAGCCGCAACAAAACGACAGGCGGACTTCCTCCAAAAGATCGAGTCAGGGAAGAAATCGGCCCCCTCGCAGCCAAAGGGACAGCAGCAACAGTAGACGCTGCGGTTAATCTTCTGCCGCCCAAGCTGCGCAGTCCTGTTAGGAACACGACTACCAATCTGCTGTACCAAGCCAAGAAAGGCATGTTGGCTTCTGCGATCACTGAAGACGTGATCAACATGGCCAGCAAGTTCATGAAGTCTGCCAAGACTTATCTGGCAGCGCAGTACGCACGATACGCTTCTTTGAAAGCCAACGAACAGAAAATTGATAAGATTCTTCAACAGTACGAGAATCTGCCTAAAAACCTTCAAGGTACGGGCGCAGGGTCTGTCAACGAATACATTTTTGATTCGACCCGTGAAGGCAAATGGGGGTACATCCCTGACGAGCGCATGGTGGGAACCACGCTGCTGACCGAAGACCCTGACATGAAGGCGCGATATTTGGCTTTTCCGCCTGAAGCTCAGAAGCTGATTCGTGATGTGTTTGAGCAAGGGTATGACGCACTGGACGCCAAACAGAACGCAGTGAAAGCTGCGGTTGACCGTGAGTATGCTGACCGACTCAAAGCTGTTGAGGGGGAACCTGAACTCACAGACAAATTAAACAAAGAAAAGAAACTTACGCTGTCGCGTGAGAGAAAACTGCTTGGGCTAGACAGCAGCAAACCCTATGCGTACTTGGGCCGTTACGGCGACTACGTGGTTGTTGCCAAGTCTGCTGAGTACAGTGAAAAAGAAAAGCTATCCAAATCGCAAGACATTTCTACATTAGAGAAAGAACGCTTCATTGGCTGGATGGCTGAGAACCGAACCAATCCTGCGCACTATGTGGTGCAGTTTGCCGAGACTATAGGGGAAGCAAATCAAATTGCTGACCAGTTGAGCGCAACTGGTAACTATGACTTTGCTGAAGCATTTGAAAAAGAAGTAGGGGAAAAAGAAGGGGATTTGTTTTTAGCTGTAAGCCGTTTGCGCAATTTGTTTGACAAAAATTCCACGGAATTAGAACCATCACAACAAGCGGCAGTTAAGAATCTGTTGGGCGACTTGTACCTGCACACGGTGTCTGAAGCCAGTTCGCGCAAGTCTGAATTCCAGAGGCTCAACATTTCTGGAGCTGACAAAAACATGATGCGCAACTTGGCCACTCGTGGTCGAGCCGATGCCCACTTCTTGGCTGCGCTAGAACACAATGACGCCATCTCGGACGCCATCACTGCTATGCGTGAAGAGCGCAACCGCAACCGTGGAGAGGCTGGCCCATACTTTAACGAACTGCTCCAGCGTCATGCAAACAGCATGAAGTATCAGACTCCTGGCGTATTGTCCAGTGCGTTGCTGCGTATGACCAACGTGTGGTACTTGGCGACCAACCCAGCGTATTACTTGCAGCAGATTCTGCAAACCGGAGTATTGTCTCTGCCCTATATGTCTGGGCGTCTGGGGTATTTCCGCTCAGCCCGTGCTGTAAAGAAAGCATATGGCGACATGGCTACCCTGGTCAAAGGATTGGGCGTTAACGACTCCATTGACTTCAACAAAGCCCCCACTGACGTGCGCGAGATGCTCAACAAGTTAGTTGGCATGGGCAAGATTGACATCGGTATTGACTCTGACGTTCGTGTACGCGCCGGGGAAACTGGCGTTGCCGCCAAGGTAATGCAAAAACTCCAAGGGGTGAACAACCGCATTGAGGCAGTCAACCGGGCGACTGCGGCTATTGCTGCATATCGTGGGTACTTAGACCGCTACAAGAACGGCGACACTGCTGCGGCCACTGCGTATGCTGCTGACGTGGTGTCAAACACCCACGGTTCGTACGACGCCTTCAACACACCACGCATTATGCAGTCTGATGCTGGCAAAATATTGCTCCAATTCAAGCGGTTCCAGATCATCCAGATTTCCATGCTGCTCAAGCTGATCAATACAGCATTCAAGGGCGCATCTCGGGATGAGAAAGCAGTCGCTCGTCGCGCTCTTGGCTTTATCGCTGGCCACATGATGGTGTTGGGCGGTGCGCTTGCTGTGCCGTTTGTACAGCAGTTTGGCTGGCTCTTGAGCAAACTGCCGTTTGGCGACGATGATGAGCCAGAGAACTTGGAACTCACACTGCGTCGTTTGATCAATGACCCTGTCATGGCGGACTTGTTGATCAATGGTGTCCCTGGTGCGCTCGGCGTCAACTTGGGGGGCAAGATTGGTCTGGGCAATGTGTTCTCCATCCTGCCATTCACAGACATTGACTTCACAAGCCGTGCTGGCGCAGAGAAAATGCTGGTCGGCATCATGGGGCCGTCCGCTGGCCTGGGTCTGAAGTTTGCTGACGGTTTGGGTCAGATGGCAGGTGGGGAATACTACAAGGGCTTGGAGGCCATGTTGCCAAGCGGCGTGGCCAATGTGATGAAGGCTGGTCGGTTTGCCACTGAGGGCATCACCATGCGTAACGGTGATGTGGTCTTGAAGCCTGAAGAAATCAGCATGTTTGACGCAGCTTTCCAAGCTGTTGGCCTGCCTACGACCACCATCACAGATCGTCAATTCACCCAACGTGTTGTTGCTGAGTTTGACAAGTTCTACGACAAGCGCACCACGGAAATCAAGGGCGACTACGTTGAAGCTTCCCGCAGCGGTGATGTGAGCGGTATGGCTGATGCGCGTGAGGAATGGAGTAAACTTCAAGAATCACGGGCCAAGAACGGCTACAAACGCCAGCCTTTGTCCGATCTGTTTAGAGCGCCTTCTGCCGCAGCCAAGCGGGAACGCAACATTGCTGGTGGTGTGGAGTTCAGTAAGTCTAGCCGCCGATTTGTAGAATCTTTATCAACCCTTTTAAGGAGTGAATCATGAGTGATCCAGTTGGCGTAAAGTCTGTCCACACTGAAACAACCGGCACTTTGGTGACTGGTGCTTATTATCTTAAAGCATACCAGTGTATTTCTGGTGGCACGGCAGGGGATATTATTTTCCGAGATGGCGGTGCTTCTGGTGCAATTATTATGCGGTTTAACATTGGAACAGGTTTGCAGCCAATTGGATTGCTTTTACCAGATGCTGGTATTTTGTTTGAAACTGATTTGCATGTTACGCTTCCTACGTCAGCAAAAGTTACAGTTGTTTACGGTAAATAATCATGGCTAAGTCACCAGCATGGCAACGCAAAGAAGGCAAGAATCCAAACGGGGGACTCAACGCCAAGGGGCGAGCGTCTTACAACGCAGCAAACCCAGGAAAGCCGGGGTTGAAAGCGCCACAACCGGAGGGCGGGAGCAGACGGGACTCGTTCTGTGCCCGGATGGAAGGCATGAAGAAAAAGCTGACCAGCGAGAAGACGGCCAAAGACCCGAACAGCCGAATCAACAAGAGCCTCAGAGCATGGAAGTGCTGACCATGACTGAAGCCGACATCACCACTGCTCGTGAATTGGCCACTCATGCAGCCAACATTAAGCACTTGCAAGACGATATGGACAAGCTTGTCAACGATGTCAACGACATCAAAGCTGCTCTACTTGAAATTCAGAAGACACTGTCTGAAGCCAAGGGTGGCTGGCGAATGCTCATGCTGATTTCTGGCGTAAGCGGCACAGTTGGTGCGGCAATCACGCAGCTTGCACATTACTTCTCCGGTAAATAAAAAACCCCCGGCACTGTTACGCACCGGGGGGAACCTTCACTGGAGATACTAACAATGGCAACTGTTAGTGGCTAGATATTACACCAAGCGCAGTGACGTCATCAGTACTTTCCCCACTGGTCTTTTCTACAGCACCTTCCATAGCTGAGTAGTCAAACACATAGCAGGCGCAGCTACCTGTTGAGACCGCAGTGCCTCGGCCAATGTTTACCTTCTCTGGCCAGGAGACCAACCAACCTTCGTCCTTGGCGTGTTCGATCAAGTTCTTGGGTTCTGTCCGGTTCTTGGCGCACCAGTCTCCAAATTCTTTCTTGGCGATGAACAACTTGTCGATGAACTTGGGGTCAAGCTTTTCCTTGGAGTTCGGATTGGGGTTGCTCAATATCCTGCGGCCAACTGGTGAGCCAAAGATGCGTGACTGTGATTCCTCGGGGCCACGGCTATCAGTACGCAAGTCCCGGTATCCATAGGTCACAATGATTCGGCTGGACATATCCCGTAAGAACCGCCCAAACGCATCGCCAGGGGATGTCATGTTGCCCGTGGTCACTGTGGAGATCATGTCGTTGATCAGGATTACTGAGAACGCTTCCAATGCAGCGTAGTCAAAGTCCACGATCTTGAGGTCAATCAGAATCTGTGCCGCCGACAATGTACATGCTGCATGACTGCGAAAGAAGCGGTACTCGGACTCGGGAAGCAGTTTGCTCAGCTTGCCTTCCACCTTGTTGTACAAGTCCATGACTTCCTTCTGGTGGGTCACGACATACTTGAGGAATACGTCCCCGGCATGGCCCCAGTTCTCGCGCATCTTGTCGATGGCGTTGGACACGTCCAGAGCAGGGTCGATGATGGGCACTTTGTATTTCTCAAAGTTAATGCTCAACATCCGCACAGCTTCAGCCTGAGTGTTTGCATTGTGAGCCGCCAGCTTGGCGTGCATGTCCTCATTGGCGGTTAAGCCCACCACTGCTTTCCAAGTGTGTTGCTCAGCAAATCCAACCTTGCCGCCACTGGATGTCATCCTCGCCCGTTCCGTCCCTTGGGATACGGTGTACGCAAAGTTACTCAACTCGGCGGCATCCATGTCCGTCATCTCATCAAACACCACGGGGATGTTTTTGTGTGCGCCCACCAAGCCCCATCGTGCATTACGGGTTGCGCCTTCCTTGCCAGCCTTGATCAATCCATTGGCGTCAGCCAGTCCATACAGTGCAGACCTCCATGCAGACGTTTTGCCCTTGCCTGAGTCGCCGCTGTTGACGGCTACCAGGATGCCGTTGTAGCTGTCTTCGCCAAACGGGGTGAGCAAAGAGCCATACACATTGCAGTACACATACTGGGCAGCTTGGCTGTTTTCCCGGTTGTATATGAAGTTGACTGCTTCTGAGTACTTGGCCAATGTGCCACGGGGTTCTGGGTAGATGCTTCTGAACGATGCCGCCGCACCGCCAACGAATACCTTGCGGACTGACCCATCAACGTGGTACAGCCTGTCGCCAAGCAGGAACCCGCTCATGTTGTCACGCCAGCCAAAGCTGGTCAGGGTGTCTGTCTCGCGTTGCTCCGACATCAGTTTCTGGATGGAGTCGCGTATGTATGCGGTCAAGTGCATGGTCGCGTCCTTGTTGTTGGATGGCAGCAATTCATACTTGGATAGCGCCTTGAGTAGATCGGAGGAAGCTGCAATAGCCGCCGTGTCCACTTCAAAATCCCTGATGCGCTTGTCAGGCAGGTGCATCCTGATCGTGAAAGCGTAGGTCTTGTCGGCTTTGCATATGCGCTGGATGGGGTAGAACAGTGTGTGACAGAAAGCATAGGGCTGCATCACCCCATCTTTGTCCTTGAGGTACCGAATCATCCGGTTGGCATTGAACTCATACGCCTCTGGGAATGGGGGGACAACTGTCTCTACAACTTCGGCTTCTTCTGTGGTGACTTCAACCAACTCTTCTTGTGGCACTGGGACAATGCGCCCCAACATGATTGGGCCTTTGATCTTGCCTTTGTGAACACACCCATCGCATTTTTCTGGTGTGGCCCCCTTGTTCTGAAAGAACTCACAGCTTGTCGGGCCAGCGTCCCAGGAGTTGTACCGAATGTCCACATCGGTGTTTGAGTGTTTTGTTTCAGCGCGTCTCTCGCTCCACTCAATGGCTTTTTCGTGCCCCTCAACGCAGTGCTTGATGATGCCGATAACGCCGCGCCAAGTCTCGTAGTCCACGTCCCCTTTGGTGTCCCGCATGACGGCAACTTGAGCGCAGTGGTTGGCGACTTCCTCGATAGATGAGTCTATGTGTGGGTGCAGATGCGCTGTCAGGTCATCGTTGATGTCTGGTTCGCCCCTGAGTTGGGCAGGCTTAGCGCCATACTTATCCACAGCCCTGGCAACTGCGGCAGCAAACTGTGCAGGTTCAACTGGGTTAGTTGAGGACTTGACTTTCACTTCCCTGACATCGCGCCCAGGTTTGCGGTTGTGAGTACCCACTGGCCGCAATACAGAAGACAGGTCAGCAGTGCGTGTTGGGTCTACAAGCAGACCAGCTGAGTCAAGTGCCGCTTTGAATCCATTGGCCATCAGCCGCCAGGACTTCGGGCCGATCTCCGTGGTCAGGGGCCAGTAGCAGTGCAGTCCACCGCCAGAGTCCACCAACATGGGGTCAGGGAATCCGTTCTCACGGCAGAATCCAATGATGGCTTTGGCTGCATCCATCTTGGTCGCGTAGCCTTTACCTTTCTCGGCTTTGTCTTCCCCGCAGTCAATGTCTGCCCAGAATGACTTGGCCTTAAACCAGTTTGGCTCACCCCGCCACTTGGTCTTGGGTTCACCGTCCACCATGATTTGGTAGCTGGGTTCTTTGTACGCACAGCAAGCGTGGTACACCGTCAGATCAGGTTGGCGGTCGTAGGAGTCCAATGCTTGGGCCATAAGTTCCAAGGACTCGTATGCTTTATGGGCATACCCCTTCTTGCCTGCCCGACCAAGGGCAATGAACTTATACCCTTCTTCGGGCAATGTCGCCCGTAGGAATTCGAGGGTGTTCATGAATCACCCCGCAGTGATGATTCGTTTCTCCGTAGCCTCAGCCCCAATTCGGATAGTTCGTTCGATGTGTTCCATCGCCACCTTCATCAATTCGGCTGACTGGATAGACGACTCAGCCACCTCAACAATCGTGCGCCCGATCAACTCGGCTAACCCAAGAACAACTTCCCCGTGGTTGAATCCTTTGTCAACAAGCGCAGTATGTGTTTCGATCACAACACCGACAACTTTGCGCTGATCAATTTCGTATGCCATTTATCTCTCCAAGTTATACACCTGGGGTACTCACCACGATGGCTTTCCCCCACAAAGATCAGTCGTCAAAGTTCAAGTCGTCAAGATTCAAACCACCAATTTCCATGTCCGCCATAACGGGTTCAGGCTTTGGTTCAGGTTTTGCCTTGGCCTTGACCGCTGGCTTTGGCTCAGACTTGGCTTCGAGCATCTTCTCAACTACAGGGGCCAACTTGGGGGTCTCAGGTTCTGGCTCAGGCTCAACATGCTCCGCAGCATATCCGTTACCAAGAATACTGGGCACAGTGTCACCCTGGACAACTTCTTTGACCAACTCGTACGCCTCATCGCTGAGCATACCAACTGGCTTGAAGGTCAGCTTGGGGCTGGCTTCCTCTGCAACAAACCCGATGCGGGTAACAACCATGTTGTATGCCAGCTTGCCGCCGCCACGCTTCTTGAGCAAGTCACCAAACTCACCCAATGTCTTAATAGACGCCGGGGGAACACGCAACAACATGGGGTCGTTGAGTTGATCGGGTGCTGCCACAGCAATACGAACAGAGTCTTGGCAAGCCTTGCCCTTGCGGCCATCTTCGCTGATCTTGGAACCCCACTGCGCTTTGGGGCACACAGCACAGGACTTGGCCTGTGGTTTGTCAACACTGCCATCAGGCTTGGAGCCATCGTTGCTGAAGCAGTCAGGCTTGGTAGCCTCCGCACCTTCTTGATAGCCCTTGGCGTAGAACACCTTGGACACGCCTTTGTTGGCTTTGAGAATCACAACTTCCAAAGAAGAAGCTGCGCTCTCAGGGTCTTTGGGGTTCATCAGCACAGT
>Ga0181346_1000210_pt1 | contig 24188 bp, 24 predicted proteins | sample Su13VDMM15DN_FD_130100 | JGI IMG/M metagenome (GOLD analysis project Ga0181346, IMG submission 130100) | Freshwater viral communities from Lake Michigan, USA - Su13.VD.MM15.D.N | ecosystem: Environmental > Aquatic > Freshwater > Lake | place: USA: Michigan | collected 2013-07-15 | reverse complement strand
CCTGAAATAATAACATCACCATTTTTAAATATAGTGGTTTGCTTATATTGATAATTATTGTATTTATTACCAATAAGTAATTGACTGTCAGAACTTTGTGAAGTATTTACTGTTGTGAATGTTAATTCCGACCCATCTCCGACAAATGATCCGGTAAACGATCCCGAAAAATTGGGACTTAATACAAACAGTGCGGTTTGAGCAAAACTCGCAGTAGAAATAATACCAAAAAATGATCCGCTAAATGAGCCGGTCATATTTTGGGTTACATTCACTAATGCTCGAACTAATATATTCGATGCGGATGGCGGGGTATCGACAAAGGTTACTGTTGATGCCGATATATTATAGTCAGTATTTTTGGTTTGTGTTAACCCATCTACCGATACTATGAGGGAATTAATATCGTAACTGTGGGATAATATATAATTGGTTGTGCTTCCGTCACCATTAAAGGTGTAAGTATCAATATTAACTGAACTACTTAATACCGTTGTTACTGGTAAATTAATTAATTGACTACCATCACCCTTGAAGAACGATGCAGTAACCGAACCAGATACATTAATACTTCCGCTGGATATTAATCCTTTGCGGGCAACAAACTCATTCGCCATATTATCCCTTTTTCACATTTCCAAAGGTTAGTACACTGGGGTGGATAGAATTAGTACCCACCCCACTTGCTACGGTATATATTTTATTATAATGCTCGTATTGCCGTCTTGACCGTCCATGTACCCGAAGTATTTGTAAACTTCAATCGAATTAACGAGGCAAGAATATCCACTTCAAATATTGCTTGGGCAGTATTACCAATATCATTTGTTGAAGTATCGGTATATTCTACATTAGTACCATTCGATACGACCATCACAGTACCCGTTCTATAATTCGTGGTGTCGTTGATTGCGTAATCAAAAAATACTGCGGTACCGGTTGCTGTTGGTACCGTGGAAACCACTTGATTAACTACCGGACCAACAATGCCGGCGACACTACTACCAGAATAAAGTCCCGTTGCCGCGGTAACTGCTGCAAATGATGGTTGGCTGGTGGATTGTAATGTGGTGATATTAACATTCACGCCATTAAGTTTAATCTGTCCTTGTGCATCACCCGATGCGGACGATGAAACTGCACCACTTATCTTATTTTGTATACTATTGTAATCTACTTGTCCTGATGAGGAAAACATCCCCACCATAGAGCCACTGATTGTTCCTAATACACGAAGAGATCCCGTTACACTCATTACATCATCTGATGTATCACCAAATTTGGTAGAACCCGATTCAAAAATAACTGATGAAGAAACAAATTCTGTGTTAATTTGTTGTGCGGTTAACGTACCTTCTACTCGTACATCTTGTGGAAAATAGAATGCCGCATTACTAAATGTTGTACCCGTAATCGCATCAAGGTTTACGGTAGATGCAAATGATGCGGTTTGTGGTATAAATGTAATGCTGGTTGCTGCCGATGCTGTGGTCGCGGACGATGCGAACGATGCGGATGTTGCCGTAGTTGCTACTGATGCCGTGGCTGCATATGACGCTGATGTACCTGATAGGGCATTGAATTGTGCCGATGCTGAAATCGTTCCGCTTAACTTATTGGTAATAGAATTATAATCTATTTGACCAGATGAGGACACTACTCCCGGTAGCGCGGCAATAACTTGCGCGGATGACGATACGGTTCCTGCTGGAATTGTTGCGTTTGTTGCGAACGATGCTGTAACAGCGAACGATGCCGTTACCGGAGTAAATGTAATCGACGTTGCGGCGGATGCCGTTGTTGCGAAGGACGCTGAAGTGGCAGTTATACTTTGTTCAGCAAAACCAGCATATGAAGATGTGGTGGCAAATGATGCAGTTAATGGAGTAAAGGTAATCGATGTTGCTGCGGATGCGGTGGTTGCAAACGATGCTGAAATTGCAACACTTGCTGTGGAAGCGTAAGAAGAACTTGATACACTCATTGATCCGGTTTGTGACGCCGTTATTAAATTCTCAGATCGTAAAGTAGTTGCCGTATTACCCATACCCGAATGATTGGTACAGTAATAGAACAGAGAAGCAGAGGTAGCATAATCTACATTAATTTCTGTATATCCAGTTCCAACCGTTACTCCATATGTGTATTCTGTTGGTCCGTTTGCTGATAGAGAAAATCTAAATGGATGACTACCAACTACTCCGGAAGTATTAAATCTATAAGTGGTACCAGGTACAAATGTGACTATTGGTTTTACTACACCGTCAAGTAGATAATAACTCGACCCGTTGTTGGTAACGGTTATGGTATCTACACTGTCTGCCGCAAACGCAGCATATGAGGCGGTGGTTGCAAATGATGCACTCGGTGGTGTAAAGGTAATACTCGTTGCCGCACTTGCTGTGGTCGCAAATGATGATGTTGTGGCAAATGATGCTGTGGTCGCAAATGATGCCGTTGATGGAGTAAAGGTAATCGACGTTGCGGCGGATGCTGTTTCTGCGAACGATGCCGTTAACGGAGTAAAAGTAATACTCGTTGCGGCGGATGCTGTTGTTGCGAAGGACGCCGAGATCGCGGTACCAATTGAACCAGATATCGATCCAGTAAATGACGATGCAATGATATTATATCCTGTTGCGTCGATATTACCATTAACCAGTAAGGATCCAGTGATTTTTGCCCCACCAGATTGGGCTATAATACCTCGTCGTGCTACAAATTCATTTGCCATCGGGCTTCTCCAAAACGGTGCAAAATATCTAATCTATAAATAGTTAAATATTATGATAAAAAGGGAAATAGTTTAAACAAACTTTGAACTGTCCACGGATATGATCCACTACCTAGACTCTCTGCCCGTAGCTTAACATAACCACCATCTTGTACTAACGAAAACCTGATATCTGCGGTATCTCCAATGTCTGTACTAGAAACATCGGTCACTGTTGTTTGACTACCACTCCATCCTGCCAAAATAATACCCACTCGGAGGCCACCAACACGGGAGGCGACATACTCAACCGTCGTGGCACAGAAGCTACTGGTAGGAATGAAGGGTAGTATATATTCTGTTGCCCCGAAAATGCCCGAAGTAATTGACCCCGTAAAGATCAAGGATACAGCTCCGGCGATTAACTTATATTCGTTGGATTCTACACGATTGGGAACGATAGTAGAACCACTAACATATGTTACTACTTGAGCAGAACTACTGACAGTTCCTGCGGGTACACTTGCTGCATTTACCGCATAACTTGCCGTGGTTGCATAGGATGAACTGACCGCAATACTTGCTGATGGAACATTGGTGGCTACGGTTCTGCCAACATACTGATTTACCGTAATAGACACATATTGTGAATTTGATGGGGCGACCCCGGAAGAACTAAACTGTAGAACGCCGGTCTTATAATCAAATGCATAATTGTTAGTGGATACTTGGTCAGCTGGTAAAACACCCGACCCAGTAGTGGTTATGAATACTCGTGCCAAATATCCAGGAGGACTATCTTCTGCAGTGGCGTTTGCTAACGCCGGTACTGAATATTTTGGTGAAATAAAACTTGTTTTTTGATTAGCGTCAATTAATTGAGCACCGATACCAGCACTTGACCCCGATGGATCTACTACAAACCACACCTCATTATTGAGGTTGGATTTGGTCATGGTTTGACGATAATAATATTTTAATACGGATTGCCCATTAACAGAATATGTTGTGCCACTCTGTCCACTTCCGCTAAATGGTAAACTACTTGATGGAATTAAATTTTGATCCGTATACACTTCAGCCGCATTAATATCCAGTACGGATGTAAATGCTTCTTGTCCATCCGTATACCCATCATGCGTATACCGTCTACTTTGTAAAAGTCGTGATGATTTTTTGGAATTATCTATTGGCATTGTATTTCCTAACTAAAAGCAACTGTTATACTGGACACGGGGGTTGGATCTCCCTTGTATCGGACAATCACATACACTTCATTATATACCGATTCTACATAAATACCATCGGCGTTTCTTATCGGCATTGTATAGGTAGTACTTGCCAAACTACCACCAGTATTACCATACAACGCGATGGTGGAACCAAAGGGATTTTGCCCATCGGTATTTGCTGGTACATTTCCCACAAAGTTTGATATGGTTTTTGTTGGATCATAGAATCGTGCAGTGGTTAATGGAGTACCACTGGCGGTACTACCACTCACGGATGATTCAAATAATATCAATGCAGCAACAGAATTACTTCCCGAAGTTTGCCAATCGGATAATACTTGTCCTGCGTTTATGGTCATTGTGGTTTTAGTACCAGAGGTAGTAAACTTACGAATATAATATTTGTAATCACTAGTACTACTTGGATTGGTTAACCAATATCCATAGGTGCCGCCGGGTTTGACTACATATCCAGGTTTTACTTGTAAGTCGGTATTACCCAATGTATAAAATGCCGATGCGGTATTCCATGCACTACCACTAAATGTTAGTACTGCATCCGTTGCTTGAATTCGATAGGTTTCCCCAACAAATGATTCTACTAGTGCAGTAGATGTGTCCGTGGATTGTCCAGCGCCATAATAGGCAAGACCACCACTGGCGGCTGGTTGTCCAAATGCACCGGCGGTATGGAAACTAACAGTGCTACTTTTTGCAGTGGTACTACCGTTATAATTATATCCAGTTACCGTAAAGGTAAATGTAGATGATCCTGTACCAATTTGGCTCACATTGTTTGTAGCACCTGGTGCAAAAACATATGCCCCACCTAATTTGATAATATCATCTTCTTTTGGAATCGTTGACGATGCGCGTACCGTTGTTCCTGTAGAATCAAACACCGCGTTCACCGTGGAAATTGTACTGGGCGTACCAGCGGACATTGCAACGGATATAATACCACTCGTATTGGTTACCGTTGTAGCAGTAACCGTAGCAATAGTACTGGCATAATACAGCGGATTAAATATTCCTGTAACAGAACTTGAAATTCCGTATGTAGATCCACTTAAATATGGAGCGCCACTCAATGATCGTGAGGTGGCAGTTAATGCTGTAATTGTGGTGCTTCCCGTTGCCGGAGTTTGTGTAGGTACATTGGTACTAATGGTTGCTGTGGGTGCCCAGAATATTTCCACATTACTTGCAATCGGAGTGCTATAGTTTCCTGAACTACTAGCAATTGCAATAGAGGCAGAAATATGATAATATCCACTTGCACTTACACCACTTGCCGACCCACTGTATAGATATGGAGAAAATACGGTTGCGTATTTTCCATCTTGATATCCTGCCGGAATAACTGCGGGATTAGCGGTATTGATTTTCGCAAGTGATACACCGCTAGTAGTTCCTGCCCCAGTTTGGGTAATAATTTGTCCAGAACTTGATGTATCTGTATCTGTTTTTGCACTATTATTTTTAAATCTAAATGTAAACGATCCCGACACACTGAAATTTGTGGGAGTACCTGATAATAATGGACCCAATCCAAAGAGTTGCGCATCCACCGAGGAAGATACCGTTGTAGATCCTGCAGATACCGAAGTATAGGTGTATGCATAATTTGCATTATATATTGGTGTAATACCAGAAAAGATTGCACTACCGCTAGTGGCAAATCCTTTCGTATTTAAATAATTAATCGTTGCATTACTACTTGCACTCGGAATTCTACCAGTTAGTGCTGTACCTGTACCTGTGCCCCCTACATTTGATGTATAGGTGCTATAGATTTTTGTATTTGGTGATGCATCGGGTGCGGAGGATGATAATAATCCTGCTACGAAACGCAATATTTCAGAAATATCTGTTTGCGGAGTAAAATTATTAAAGTATGACCCGTTTAAACTGGATTGCCAATTATTTGATGTTGGTATGCCCACATTAACATTAGACGCTGAAATTTTACCTGTTAGACTACCAGAAACACCACTACCACTTACATAGAGTGACCCTGTGATAACAGCTGACCCACTAAAGGGGAATCCTACACCGATACCTCCCGGTGCATTAAGTGCGTAGGATGCTGTTGTTGCATACGATGCAGTCGTTCCTGATAAGGCATTGAATTGATCAGAACTACTAATTGCACCAGCAGGCATTGGTCCTGTGGATCCCGTAACACCTTGTGGTCCTGTGGGTCCGGTGGTACCTTGTACACCGGTTTCACCTTGCACCCCAGTGGCACCAGTAACACCAACGATACCTTGTGGTCCGGTTGGTCCAGTTGGTCCAGTGATACCTTGTGATCCGCTTGGCCCGCTTGGTCCACTTGGTCCAGTGATACCTTGTACACCGGTTTCACCTTGCACCCCAGTGGCACCAGTAACACCGGCAATACCTTGTGATCCAGTTGGTCCAGTGATGCCTTGTGATCCGCTTGGGCCAGTAATGCCTTGTATACCCGTGGCGCCAGTAACGCCAATGATACCTTGTGGTCCTGTGGGTCCGGTGTTACCTTGTACACCGGTTTCACCTTGAACACCAGTGGCACCGGTAACACCAACGATACCTTGTGATCCACTGGGTCCAGTAATGCCTTGTGGTCCTGTGGGTCCAGTGATACCTTGTACACCGGTTTCACCTTGAACACCAGTGGCGCCAGTAACGCCGGTAATGCCTTGTGGTCCGGTTGGTCCAGTAATGCCTTGTATACCGGTCGCCCCCTGAATACCAGTAGCACCAGTAACACCAACGATACCTTGTGGTCCTGTCGAGCCTTGTATACCCGTTGCACCGGTGGTACCTTGTGGTCCTGTGGGTCCGGTTGTACCAGACCCTGCGTTGAGTGCGTACGATGCAGTTTGTGCGTAGGACGCGGATATAGCAGTATCAATTGAACCACTAACTGAAAGTGCATAACTAGCTGTGTTTGCAAATAACGCAGACACCGCTAGCGACGGCAAAGAACCCGTTCGTTGAACTACTAACGAACTGGGTTGTACACTTACCTTATAGTCAGGTGATGTTTCAATATTAACACTAATATTTGGTACATCTATTAAAACTTTATTAGCGTCACTATTTTCTCTGACTACAACGGTTATGTCTGGTACACCTAAGTTAATTGGCCGTAATGATCCACTCATTAATTATCTCGTAGCTGTGGGGCGTACCGTCAATGCTCCCTCTAGGATTCTTCGTTTTATTGGACTAACTGATCCACTAACCATATTTACATCGTACACATATTTTCGTTGTGTTAGTGTCAATGTTTGATCAGGAGTTAACTCTACAATAATTGAACCAGAATTTAATGGGGTAAGCTTTGTAATATTAAATGTAGCGGCAATTTCATCGGTGGTATAATTTTCTCTAACTTGACCACTAAACACATAATCGGTTATATTAAGTGGGATACTTCCACTATCGCTGATAATGGTTGCTGCGATACGAAATGTTTCACCCTGACCTACATTGAATTCTGTCAGTTCTGCCATATTATACACCTATAAAAAGTATCCACGCTGCCTCTATATAAATATGGAATTAATGTATTCAACTCACATTTATGATAGAAAATATAAAACTCCCCTGTGATATTTCTACCACAGGGGAGTTTATAACTACAGTTATTCGTATATCAATAATTGAGTACGCAATAATCTGGTTGGATGGTTAGGGTAATTTCTGCAACTTCACCCGTATCACTCCATTCCAATCCACCAAAATCTACTTTGGTGATTTGTGCACCTTTTATAATCCATTCTTCAACCTTATCACCAACAGGTCCAAGAAGTTGGAGTGTTAAATCTTTCTTGTAGAATTCAGCGTATCCATCACGACCCGTGACCGATTCGTGGTGAAGACGGACCCATTCCATAACTGCCTGTGCACCTGACGGTACAATTGGATCATAGAGCGTCATTTCCATTGTTTGCCATACACTAACACCTTTCACGAAACGAACAGTATTGATATGCGGTAATTTAATTGCTTCTTGATTCAATACAGGTCGGGCAACTTTCTTTACGAGATACGCGGGAATGCCTTCAATCAATAATAAAAATCTATTTTTGACTTTTGGTTCAAACGCTGTGAAGAAAATTTCGTTTTCGGCTACTATATTGTTTGCCATTTGTATCTCCTAACTGATTTAACTATAAATAGTCGATAAAGTAAAAATATAACTCAATTTATTACGCCCCAGGAAATACTGCACCTGTTGGGAGAATGTTGAATTCAAGTTTAATGAATTCAGCAGTTTTTGTTGGTTGAAGATACAGTTGACCAACTAAGATATTACGATCAATTACATCTGGTGTATTATTGGTTTCATCCATAATAACACGGAATGCGTACAGACCTGATCGTTCTTGCACATTTGCTAAATACGGATTAGCGATATTCAAGAAACGACGACGAGTTGCTTCAACATTTTGTTCAAATACAAGGAACCGTGCCGAACTTGCGATAAATTTCTTCACTGCGATTAATAAGCGACGAACATTGATTCGATCAAGTGCCGATGCTCGACGTTGTAATGTCTTTTGACCCCACACGCAGATACCTTGTCCTGGGAACTGAGCAATTGGGTTGACTTTTCCTTCATACAATTGATCTCGTTGTGCTTGTGCCAAACGAGTTCTAACGCCGGCTGCTCCTGGAATTCCACCACGATTTAAACCTGCTGGTGCAAACCATTCTGCTGCTACATTGTCATTGTATGCATATACTTCTGGTAATGATACCGAAGGTGGTACAAATACTAACTTATTGATATTGTCATCAAGTACTCGAATCCACGGGAAATATCCTGCCGCGTAACTTGTATCAAGTAATGCAGCTTGATCGACCGCCGCTGTGATGGTTGAACTTGCTTGTGCCAAATCCAGAATGTAGAAACAATCACCACGAGATTCACATATATTCAATGCGTAATTTGCAACATACGGATGTAATTCATACACGATACCAGGTAATACTAACAAGTTAATATCATATACATCTGGGTTTGCGATATTATCCAATGCTTTCTTATATGCCTTGGAACCATCACTTACACCAGTTTGACAATTAAATCCTTGTGTATTTGTCGCAGTAATTGCTTCGTACATGTTAATAAATCGTGCCGGATTATCACCATCAAATCCACCTTGGAACGGTACAGTAAATTTCAAATCTTTAGTTACCGATGAGTAATCTAAGTAGTTTGTTGTTACTGCATTTCCACTGTCATCATACAATTCATTTGATGGTAGATTTTCTAAACTAAATGCTGTTGCTGCTCCCAATGTAGTTGATCCACTTGGAAGTGGTGCTAGATACGACATATTAGTATTTAATGAATCGGAATAGGTAAATCCATAGAATTCAAAACTATTACGAATTGCTTGTGTACTATATCCTCGGGTACTACCAGAAATCCACGATGATGACAAGAATGTCGGAGCAATTATCTTACTAATTTCTGTTCCAATCGGTGTACTAAGCGGAGCAAATCCAAATGGTACTGCGTCCGTTGGAACATCATTTGCACCAGGTGCCATTTCTACACGAATGTAAATAGAAGTATTTCTAAATTCACCTTGGAAATACCGTTCACCCGTAACAGTGTCATCATACGGAGCACTGTTACCAATGCGGCGTGCAATGTAATTTGGACTGTCTGGATCCATTGTTAAATTATCGTATTGTTCAAGTACGACCGCACGTTGATCGGTGTCGGCAGCATCTCGTACAACCAATGTAAATGTGCCCCAATCTCCATCAAATTGTCCTTTCTTTGGACCGAGGATGGATACTTTGACATCATTATTAGCAGCGTTGCCATCGGACAATGTATGAATCTTGAAAAGATTTAACTTTTGTCCACCTAATGTTTGTGATTGAATATACGGTGTACTTGCATTGGTATATATTCCAAAAATACTACCTGAGAGATTCAATGCTGCTGAGCTAGTTGCGGCAGACATACTGACCGCGGCACCTGCTGCTGTTACGGCCTCAGGGAAAACTGAATAGATATATCCTCTACTATTTCCATCGGGACCAAATCCAAGATATTTTCCTACAAATGATGCTGCGGTTGTTGTGGTACTTAAACCACTTGAACTGACTAACATTGACCCAGAACCCAATTGCAATGAGAAATTTGTTGCAGGTCCTGTTGCGGTTATACTTGTTAATGTACTACCAGATGTTGTTGGATGAATCACCGCATATACAAACGAACCACTAGATCCAGTTGCGAATAAAATGGCGGATTTATTTACTGCTGAGTCGTATCCATCCAATCCAAGAACACGCACTACGGTTGCTCGTCCTGATTCACGGAGGTAATTCTTTACCGTAAGACCAAGGAACGATTTGTTATCAGGGGTACCAAAAATGTTTTCAAATTGTTGTTGACTTTCAACAATCGTTGGAATGAATGCTGGACCTTTTGGTGTGGGTCCAATAAATGCCCCGCCGATTTCAGAAATGCCTTGTTCTAAAAAACTAAGGTCACGTTCTTGCGTGAAAACGCCAGGACTAACAATGCGTTCTGCCATACGGAATCTCCAATATTACTTATTTCTCAGGGGTAAATACACCGGTATCGATGTCTAATGAACCTACGCCATACTTTTCCAGTAACCCATTAATTAATGATTTTTCTTTTTCTAACAAACTTTTATATGTACTAGTTTGTTCAATCAATTTATTTTCTAGTTCTTTCGTTTCTTCTTTTAAAAGATCCATTGTTAGTTTTAATTGACCAACATTAGAAATAACCGTCACTACTTGTTCTCGCAATTCTGTAACCGACGAAATTTCTTCTTCGGTTAGTTTGATTGTCTCGTTCATAAAAAACCTCGTTATTATTGATTATAATATCATCTGTATCATAAATATAGGTTATTTTCGTCAAACATTGCTTTTAACGGGTTTCTGTTTCGGTAAAAGTAACTACTTTTTTAACGGAGAATCTTTCTTGTGTTGTCTGCATCAATCTACCGTGTTTATCGACCATTCGTTCTGGTAAGAGATATGCCGAAACATTCAATGTAAATGTGGTTTTTACTAAACGGTCTTTTTCCACAGGTAAACTATTATCCATTTTATATTCGTCTATTCTGGTACGGAATTTATACCGATTACGATCACCCCAGTATTCATCGTCTTCAAATGACACTTGTTCTATAAGTTTATTCATTTGTTCCATGTATTCTGTCCAAATCACACATTCGTAAGTAAGATCAAAATAATCGGGGGTGACCGTAGTAATGTATTTTTTTACGGGTTTAATCCCATTTACCGCAGCAAATCTGTCATACGGATTGTATTTATTCCATCCCGTTTCAAATGTCCGTTCCAAATACTTATTTACCGATGAATTTCTGTCTGTACTTTTCTTCATACCCGACCGACGAAGCATAATTAACGGTAATTGAATTTTACCTTTATAATCACGAAGTACACCATCTGTTTGAACGCTTTTCCATCGTTCTGGATTTCCATAAATAATAGGTACTTTAACTTGTCGATTGTCTTGTGTTACCAAAGGACGAATTCGTTGATTTAAATATTGTATAAGTGTTTCATCAATATTCATTAATGTGATGGTAATAGGAGCTGAATTGTCCCCATCAGATTTTATATCAAGTCCACGATTTTGTTCGGTATCTGGTATATCTACTCCGGAATTATACTCAGGGAGTTTGTTTGCCGTTTGCTTACTGTAATCAGCCATTTGCACCTGGTTCCTCAATGTTTAGACCACTGATACGAGTTAAATGTGCATCACATAAGATAGATAACGAATTGTGCGGTTGTCCGGCAACATATTGTGTATCATTCATATTATCAATTTCATAATAACTGTCGTCGTACTTAATAATATCACCAATTTCAGGATATACTTGTACTTCTTCTAATAATTTACGAGCAAATCTAAATTCAACAGCTTGCTCAATATCTACACCAAAACCAGATGTAGTATCTGCGATATTTTTCTTGTACTTAACCAATGATTTTAATTCAACTCCTGTGTATCGTGCTTTTTCTGTTGCTTCACCATATAAATTTACGGTGGTGGTATCCATGGAAATTTTATATAAAATAACATCCACATCCACGATGTTATTCATAATTTCCCGATTAAAATGTTGAAATAAATTAAAATCACGATCTGTTACAAAGCGTGGCATATATTATCCGATATAAATTAAAAATGGTGTTTTTTGATATATTTTTTGCATCATTTCGGCATTTTCTGCTTGTTTTTTCATTTGCGCTTGTAAACCAGTTTGTTCTAATGTTTCTCGAATTTCTTTTACGAGAATTTCTTTTTCTTCTTTACCTTCACGACGAAGTATATCACCGTCCAATTTAATAATTGCATCTGGGATGGGGATGTTTTCATATTTACTACGAATATCTCCCAATGTTTCTTTTGCTAATGCTAATGTATATTTGAATATCCATACTTTACCAATAGAATTAATAGTAGTATATGGAATATGATTGTATGGAATATTAGAATAATCAGATACAATGTTACTAGATGAATTGTATGCACTACCCGACGATTGCTTATCGTCCACCACCATATAATCAAACCAGACAGTTGCATTTTGTTTGAATATTGGAGAAAACCGTACAACATTATTAGATACTTCAAAATTATATTGACTTTTACGAATTACATCATTCACTTCAATTGCTTGAATACGAAGAAGATCTTCGTAGGCTGGCATCATCACGAAGGTAACCGGTGGAGAATATCCATCGAATCCAAATTCACTCATGAGATTAGTTAATCCTAACCCCGTCGTTGCGAATGGATCATAATATCGTGCAACTGCGGATGGCATATAATGGTAAATACGACGAATTTCTATTGCCTTTCCATTTTCATATTGATTTGCCCACAACGATTTTAAATCATATGATTGCGTACCAACTGAAGCAGAAATAAATCCTTTTTTAACTAAGACATTTCCACCAGATTGTGCTTCTGTACCATACTGGGAAGATAATTTTATTATTTGTGGTAGTGGAGATCCAATAATATTTTTTTGTGTAATTGAATTTATCGTAGACATACCTTGTAATGTTAACATATGTTCGCGTGCTTGAAACTGATTAACTTGCGAACCATACGTCATTACCGCTTCTTCAAAACAAGTATATAAGATTTTATCTACTAATTCAACATCAACAACAGGATACCCAAGCCGACGAGACACATATTCTGCTGCACGTGGGGCATCACTTTGAAACGATGCCTCATCGTCAAATATTCCAAAGGCAGTAATTCCACTGGGGTTGCTGGGGCTACCATCGTAAATTACTGGATCATCACTCAATATGGCCATAGTAATCTCATAAATAAAAGAACTCTAAACTATAAATAGTATTAGATATACTATAAATAATAAAAGAGGGTGACTTTTCAGCCACCCTCCGTTATTTTCCTACTTTCCTACAATTTTCCAACTATGCCACTGTTCGATTAGACAGTTTGTAATCCATCGATAAAGATTTTTCCGAAGAATTCTGGACGGACAATCTTCTTGGCGTAGCGGGTCATTACACCTCTACGTGGTGTGAAGTTGTTCGGATCATAGACCAACGGAGTCATGATGAGTGGGATATATGGAGCGTATACTGCACCAGTTTCGAGGAAGTTACTTCCACGGAAGCCCAACAACATCACATTTTCTGTCATGTATGGGTTCTTATAGATTGTGTAACGATTTTGGAATGAACCAACCTTAGTTACACCACCTGCAAATTCCATCTTATCACCATCTGTTGCTGCCATGAAGCCAGGAATGGTTTCAAGAACTGTTGCTACGGTTGGTGAACACACTGCGAAATTAGCACCACCACGCATCGTGAGCTGATGAATCTTGTTGCTGACCTTTTGCATCTTCTGACCAAGTGTTTGGAACCAGGTCATACTAGTCCAAGCTTGACCAGCGAGTGTTGCACTTGTTACGAATGCTGAACCATTCCATACCTTACCAACTTCTGCATTCCAGAATTCAGTCGTTGTTGCATTACTGATTAACATATCAAGGATTTCAAGATCAATTTCCGTTGAAATGTAATCACTTAACATTGCTGTGAGTTCTGCTTCTGCATCAACTGAATGGTATGCGTTCAAGTCTTGTGCAAGTTCTGGTGACCAGACTGCCTTCAACTTACGGGTCTTTGCAACGATTGTTTCTGAACGGAGTTCCAAATCAATCTGTGGAATGTTTAGATTACTTACTGAATTATCACGATCTTCAAAGTCACCACGAGTGGTTTCTGTTGGTGCCTTACTAAATTCAACTGCGGTGATTGTTGCGGCCGCGGCTGCTGAACCACTGAAGATGAATATAACACTTGTTCCATCATACTTAGTAAATTCTGGAAGTTGTGCACCTGTAAGCGCTGATGTTGCACGGAATGAACGCACTGCTGTGAAATCCGCGTTTGAGAAACTTACTGCTGGAACAGTGAACTTAAAGAATGATCCAAATGACGATGAGTAATCACTATTGTAATTTACATCACCGTATGAAGATACGGAAGATGATGCAATTGCCGGAGCGAGTGTTAATGTATTATCGTTTACTGAGTATGCATATTCACCAGCACCGTAGAAACCACCACGCGGAAGTGTACCCGAACCGGAGGTAGTACCATAAAGTGAACCACCCGCGGTCTTACCATTTACTGAACTTGCGTACTTGAAATCCATGAAGAATACCAAACCAGCTGGTAAGTTCATTGGTTGTACGGATACGAAATTCTTCGATGCAATTGAACCAAAGACCTTACGGACTAAGGGAAGTGCAACACCGGCCCAGTTTTCACCAGCGGTACCTGTACCACCTGGGTTTGTTGTTGTTGCTTCTGAAAGAAGTTGTTGTGCTTGATTTTCAAGCATTACTGCCATGCCTTGTTTTTCGTGGCCAGCCAAACCTTCAAGAAGGCCTGACTTGTCCCACTTACCAGCCAATTGGCGTGTCTTTTCGACTACGATTCTATGCGCTGATCCGGCATCATCTAAAAATTGTTGTACATTTGCCATTGTTGTATTCTCCTAAAAGATTATAAAATTCCTGCTAATTGTTGTAAACGCTTTGCAACTGAATTTTCTTCTAAGATTTCTTTCTTAGGAGCCGTACTCTTGGTTGGCTTACTTGCCAAACCTTCAGTTACAATTTTTGTTGACTTACGACTAGTCATTGCCTTAGCTGTTGAGTTAAGGGTTTCAACTAATGTCGTATAGACAATCTTAACTTCGCGTACTGTAGTTGCACGGTCAAAATTTTCTACAATAGCGATCTTTTGTTCGTTCGTTAAACGATCATTACGGAATAACTTGTTTGTGAACAAAAGTTTTGCATTAAGAAGGTTTACTTCGTGTAGCTTGCCTCGTAGGAGTTGTACAGCCTTACGATATTCTGCAAGTTCAGTTTGAAGTGCTTCCATCTGAGCCATTATTGATGCGTTATCTTGGTGATCTTCTTCACCTTCTTGATTACCATCGGCTTCTAATTCACGGAGAATTGCTTCTAAATCTAATTCTTCTTCTCCACCTTCTTCTTGGTCGTGCATTTCTGGTACTTGGAATCCGTGAGCCTGTTGACCCTTCATAGGATCAACCATTTCGTCTTCTTCTGTACCCATTGGAGCATTTGCTGAAGCGGTTGGCTTGTCGTCACCCGTTTTCTGCATTGTCATTGTGTGCTTCATTCCTGCTGCTGGTGGGGTTTGTTCCTTTGTAGTTGTATCTACCATCGAATCATCATCTTTCGAATCTTCTTCGTCCCCTTCTCCCTCGTCTTCCTTCTTTTCACCAAGGATATCGTCTTCCAATTCCTTGATTATTTCATCTAGATCGAAATCCGAAGCTGACCAATCGTCGTACCAATCCTTCGTTGAATCACCATGACCTTCACCACCTTGGTCGATATCCGAAGAATCAAATGCATCTACCGATGGTTCCTTATTATCACCAGTTCCAATGACTGATGTATCTACTGAACTCGTACCACCGACTGCTGTTGCGTCCTGGAACGGTTGTTCCTTTGCTGTGTCTGTTTCCATTGTACCTTCAGTTTCCATTGTCTTGCCTTCTTCCTCTTCCTCTTCTTCGTATGCTTCTGCACGAAGACGACGGGCTAGCATCGACTTAATTTGAGGTGTAAATGTTTCTTCTAAAGCAATTTTTGCATTAGCGATAGCAGTTTGACGAACTGTTTCTGCATCTGCAATTGCATCCTTTAGAAGTTGGTTTGTAATTTGTGCCATATCAACTTTCTCCATGAAAACAACTATTAATAGTCATTATTAGGTTATAAACAATCAAATACTACAAAACACCTCAAATAAAGGTGTACTAATAATATATAGTGTTATTAATTCAAAAAATGTTATTTTTACCATTCCGAATTATTTTTCTTTTCTATTTTCTTCTGTTCTCTAATTCTACGGCGGAGCGCTTCTTGTTGTTTTAAAATTTTTTTCTTTGACCGTTTTACATAAAATTCACGGCGTTTGACTTCATTAATAATTTCTGATTTTTTAACTATCTTGGAAAATTGGCGTAACGCCTTCTCCAGTTCAACCAATCCTTCCCCTCGTACTTCTACATGCATACAACCTCCATTATTTCATATTTTTGTTAATGTATACCATCGCAGCCTGTTTTGCGGCTGAGTCCTGTGAATATCCAAGTGCAGTTTTTATTAAAATATCATTTCCGGTTTGTGGATTTTTTACTTTGTGTCGTAATAAATCCTTCAACTGTGATTGTTTTGTCAAAGGTTCACCAGTTTTTTGATTATCTGGTTCTTCAACTTGTCGTATAATAAGTTTTATTTTTGGGTATTTATCTATCAATGTCTGTACTGCTTTAACATTTTTTGGTGCATCGTCTACAAACGCAACTCGTGTAAATCCATCGTTGATATGTTTTTCTATATATCGTGCCTTGTCCATAGGATCACTACTACCCAGTGCGGCAATGGTAACACCGGAAGTAATCCCATTATTTTTAAGAAATTGTGCAATGGGTCTGGTGTGTCCACGAGCGGTCAATACTACTACCTTGTCTGCTTTTTTTTCGGCAAGAACTCGTTGTAATAATCCTAAATATTTTTTAATAGGACGAGGATTTTTCAACTGTTCAAATTCGGAAAAATCAAAAGTATCACCATCTTGTTTTTCATATGCTGCGTATTCGGCGGGTGATATTGTTCGTCGTTTCCCGTCCTTATTAATAACAGTAACCCTAGCGTCTGTATGCACTAGGGTATCATCAAAATCGGTAGCATATAATGTTTTCCCACGTGCCATGCTTATCTCGTTATTAATTTATATGCCGTTGCCACCATTTTTTCGGTTGGAAGTTCCAACATTTTCTTGCGATTATCCAATGACAATGTACGCAATACTTTGGTTAATAACGCAGCAGTATATACATCTACGGTGACACCATCAATGTCAGCGGCTCGTTTATCTTTTACAATAGAGAATATTTTATTTTGCTTTGCACTATAATCTTCACTGGTAAAATCTACACGATGCGGATCATTTGAGATGTGTGGTTGAGAAGATGTTGCTGGTGGAAAATCTGGTGTTATACTAGTATCTGTCGTACCAATGGTTTCTTCAACACCACCACTTGGAATGGTGTCAATCGACTGCTGACCAAATGGTTGTGCACCGGTGTCCGTGTCATCACCGTGTTGTGCGCCGGCATTAATATCTTGTTTTAACAATTCCGCGATTTTCTTTGGAAGATCTTTTATTGGAGTTGTTGCATACTTTTTCACATCACCATGTGACATTGTGTTTGCTAACTTACGAGCAACAGGACTAAACTTTTTGGGATTGGCCTTGCCTTTTTGTATAGCATGTACAATTCCAAACAATTTTTGTTGTGCCTTTGATATTGCTGGCATTTCACTTCTCCAAATAGATTTCTGGGTGTTTGTATCGAAACTGCCGCATTAAGTTACCTGCTAGTGCATTGGCTTCATTTTCCATTGATGACCCATCACGACCATCGGCGTTTTTACCTTGTTCTCGTTGTTTATGATGTACCAATTCGTGACACAATGTACGGCATACATCAGCAACATGTCGTGATCCACTATAAATATAAATTTCATTTGTTTCGGTATTATATACACCAAAACTTAAATGTTCCTCAGTAAAACTGACATTGTTAACAATAACAATTTTTCGTGGCAACGATTGCAAATCTAATTGCGTTGCTACGAATTTTACAGTTTCATTTAAGAAAAATTTATCTTGCGAATTCATGTATTATGAGTTTTTCTTTTTACGACCGGCTATCTTTTTTACTTTTGCTGCGGTCTTCTTTGCCTTGATTTTTGCAGATTCCACAACTTGTTTTGTTTCCGCAACAACTACTTTAGCTTCTGCCGCAACAGTTTTTGCTACTGTCTTAGCATCTTCTAAATTTACTTTACCATCGTTATTGACATCTACGATATCAGTAATTTTTTTGATTGGACGAGCAAATGTTTCTTTATTGTTATTATACACCCAAAAAGCAATTGCACCACCGAGTACCAATAAACCTAATGTTATTAACATAAACACTCCTTTAAATTATTTAAGTTCACCCAAAAAATCATAAATTAAACTATCAATACGAGAATATGGTGTTATGATTTGACCACCGGTATTTTCGTTAATAAACGCACCGTGCGTTGATGGGTTACTTACGATATCAAAACAAATTAAATTAAAATCATCTTGTACTTCTACTTCATTTTCACCAATTTGTTTTACGGAACCCATACCACGAGAAGAAACACCCAATCGAATATTGTTTTTAATTAGTTCACGAACAATATTTCCAGATGGAGTAGAAAGAATTTCCATATTTCCTTTTACATCATGTCCTTCAAACCACATCTCTGTAACATTACAACAAACATTCTTTAAATTAACCACAGCACTTTCTGGATGATCTAATTCACCCAACGCTCTTCTCTGCGCAACAAAGTTGTTTTTGTAAGCTGCTGCTTCACGGGCCAAAATTTCTTTTGGATAAATTCTTCCATTTTGATTTTTAATTTCAGCACGTTGTAATATCACATCTTTTAAAATCAATGGTTTTGTTATATCAGCTGCTTCTGTTAACAGCGACATGTCATACGAGATGACATTGTATTCTACAAGTAATGACTGCATATTATTGCCCACGAATTTCACGAATCCGAGTTGCGATATTCAACAATCGTGATTCTAGTTTGATTAGACCTTGTTGGGTACGCTTCCATAACTGTTCACTTGCAATACCCGATTCATTTTTTAGTCGTGCATTAATTTTCAATGCGCGTTCAACTTCGTATAAACTTTTATTTAATTCAGAAATTGCTTTAGCAATTTTTTGATGAGGAGTGGCAGTTGGATCATTCTTATATTTATAATACCTATTTTCTGATAACTCTTTTTTAACAGTTTCCATTTTATCTGCTGGACTATTTATTTCTTTTTCTCCACGAGGAGTTAATTTAAATCCCGTTGTATCTGTCGCAATGTGCTTTGCACGTGTAATTTGTTTTTGTTTATTACCACGAAATGCATATGGGGTTAAATACCCAGCTACGGATCCTGTTGTGGTCGCTTCCTCCAATTCTTGCTTAATAATTTGACGAATAACTTCACGAAAGCGTTGTTGTTGTTCCATAATTAACTCTTTAAAGTGTCTAATGTCTTGGTAATTTCCAAGGCAATTAACAATGAAGTCATGTGATTTTCTTTGATAATGTTGACATTGGCGATGCGTTCTAATTGAGTTATAACTTCAGAAAGTTTAATGCGAGTAACCGTGTTATCAACTTTAACAACTTTAGATTTTAATTCTTTAATAAGAACTTCTGCTTCCTTGGTTGCATATTTTTTAAGTTGTTCAGTATTTGATACATTGTAAATATATTCACGAAGTAGATTCTTTTGTCTATCGTTTAGTTCTGCGTATTTTTCATTAAATTTTTCAATTAAAATACGATATGATAATAAGCGTAAATCTTCTTCTTGCCCTTTAATAGTTTCAAACAACTGTACATCATTTTTACTTTCTTTATTAGTAAGATTACCAGTAAGATGTTCTACCATAGTGAATTTTGCAGACACCAAACTTTCAATTTCTGTATAATCTGTCAATTCGTTAATCACTCCGTCAAATACTTTGTAAACCGATGCGTATACTTTATACGACGGAATACGTGCATTGAGGAAATCTTTCAAATCATAATGATTTTTAATTTCCTTTATTAAGTTGTATTTTTGAGTGTTTAACAGATGTTCATTTAATTTTTTCCGTTGGTCGGTAATTATACCAATTAAATGAAATGCTTTTTCTTCACTCATTTGTTGCACATTAAAAACTGCCCGATACAAAAGTAATTCCTTCCCCAATTCTGTCTTGGAATTAAAAAACTCTCGCATGAGTTTAACCGCTGTATCATTATTGCGGTTTTCTAGTGCGTCGGAGGTAATTTTACGAACCAATAATTCGAAAAGAATACCTGTATTACGAATTTTGTTGTGCTTGACGTTTGATTTCATATGTATTCCGTTTTGTGACATATTATACCGTCATATATTAAATATAACGAATAGTTATAAGATTTTAGTTTTCTAGCCCCAAAATGTTATTTTCATCTAAAAAAGAACCTGTTGGCGTTGTATTTTCCAACAAAACCGAGTTTTTTGTTTTATTTAACGATCCTTTGTCCAACCACTGTTGCATTTCCAATGTCAATGGTGATTTTCGTTTATCGTTTCGTCGTTTACCTACAGTCAACGAATCCATATTTTCTTTATGTCCCAAAGGATCACGCCCCCGTGGATGACTATCTTGCCCATAGGACACACCCTTCTTGGGTCTGCCCATGTTAGCCTCCTCCAAATCAACATCTTCCAATTCACTTTCTTCGTCGGATTGGTCTAATGACGCTAGGATACTGTCTACATCGTCAACTTGTTGCTGTTCTATATCTTCTGGTTCGGGTTGCTCTTCTTCCCCACCGGTAGCCGCTTGTTGTGGTTCTTGTGGTTGCTCCAACTTAGTTAATTCCATAACTCGCTTTACATCCTCTACAACTTTTGATCGTTGCGTACGAACATCATCTTCCGACATTTCAAAAATATGATGATATACCCAATCTTGTGAAATTAATTTAGTTCCAATAAGATCATTTGCCACTGCAACCTTTTCTTTCCACAAGTTCAGCTTTTCTTGTTCATACACAATGGATGGTGAAGTTAAACTTAATTCAAAATCAATCAATTCTTCGTCACGGAATCCTTGAATGTATAAATGAATTATAGCAATCTTTGTTAACTCCGACACCATAATACGCTGAATTCGTTCGATGGTACGAGCAAACCGTACATCTTGTGCTGCTAATGTCGCCTTGCCACTTATACCCTCTTCGTATCCCATAAACGCCTTCGGTACTTTAAAGGCAGCCAATAGTTTGTTACGGAGATATTCAATGTCTTCAATCGCATTGAATTGTAATCCAGGAAGATTTTGAATATCGGTACCAGAATCTTTTCCTCGGACAGGAAGATAAAAATCTTCCGTAATATTCATCATGTTATATCGAAGATTATAATCACCGGTCGCTGGATCTACCAATGGAGTTTTTTTCATACGATCCATGATACGATTCATAAAGGTATCAATTTCTGCCGGCGGGATATTACCGATATCGACCAAAATCTTACGCTTGTCTGGTGCTCGCATGATACGATGGATTAACATTGCATCTTCCATGAGTTGCAATTGCTTCCATACACGGCGACCACCTTCAATCATGGCTTTACCATACGGAAGGAAATTCGTGTCCGCTAATAAACGGAAATGTGCTACTTCAAAACTTTCAAAATCTTTCTTACCTAATAGCAAGAAATCATTTTCAATTTTAAATCGTACACTGAATGGTTGATCGGGTTGTTCACCTTCAATGCGGATGGTTTCGTATACCGACAATGGTACTGCATTAACCACTCCGTATTCTTGATCCAAGTCCAAATATAAAAAGAAATCTCCGTACTTTGCCATGTTACGAATCCATGGCCAGAGATTAAATTCAATATTTAAAATGTCATAAAATAAATTATGGAGAATATCTTGAACTTGTTGATTTTTTGATTTAATACTTAGAATTTGTCCAAATTCATCTTTAATAGTACTTTCATCAGCATAAATGTCTAATACCGACGAGATAATGGGATCATTATCCATCATATCATAATCACGGAATAACTGTAATCGTGATCCCTGAAATGCTGCCGCTGCTTCATATCTACCGTGTGAAGACCCATATCCTCCGGTACCCGATGAGTACACACGATGATATCTATCAACTCCACGCCGATTAACAAAGCTTTGTATGTTGTCAGTATCAGCTATTTTTAATTTTTTTCCTCCAACATTACGAACAATGGTGCTGGTAGAAAAAAGTTTTTTAAGCCTAGTAAATAACGATGTGTCGGACATATTACCTCAATTAATTAAGAAGACACGACTCACCGATAGCGGCAACTGTCATTTCTGCTAGGTGAGTGTTGGGATTATCCTTACCCGTTTTAATAATTTCATTTAACTTGGTGATCAATGTTTGTGCAACACTATCAACTTCGTCTTTAAAGCATGCTTCAAATTGTTCATAGTTGAAAAACCCATATTGCATTGCATTTACTTTAGCAACACCTTCCAACAAGGTTGCGTATAATTCAGTGATGGACTTCTGTTGTTCCGTCGTCAATGTTGGTATCAACTTTTCCATTAATGTATCGATACGACCTGTGCCGACTCGTCGTTCTGGAAGTTGGTAGTTTTCCATTAAAATATCTTTTAATTTAATCATTTTATTATTTCTCCTTGTTCAATACGGTATGCATTTTCTTGACATATCACCACTTACTACATGACCAGTATCTTGCACTGGTTCTATCTTTTGCCGTAGCGCAGTTGTGACGAGCGCGGAATGCTTTACGACGAGAAGGGATATTTTTCTTAATCTTCATTGTCTTTTCACCACGGCGTTTTGCCGAAGTACCACCATGACCAAAATTAACTTTTTTAATATTACCACTACTTGGATCACGGACAAACACTTTGAATTTTTTTACATCTCCTCTCATTGGCTTTCCAAGAGGAACCGTGCGACCATGATATTCAGCTTCTCCTAATTGTTCTGGATGTTTACCTTGTAATACTTCAATTAAACACTCAGTACAATAATCTTCTACATTTAATTCACCATACTCGTCTGAATTATCGTATCCACATTTATGACAAGTGTATGGGTCTTCTCCACCATCGGCTAAATTCCATTCCCAATCACATTTTGCACACTCTATTGTATCATTACTATCTTCATTAACAGGAACACAGTTAGGAACTTGATTTCCTCCTTTATCTTTCATACCAACTTGTTTATATCCATCCCAACAAGCTTCGTATAGAATATCTGTTAATCTAATCATACTCGTTCTCAAAGTCAAGAGTTTTATTTCTTTTTAAAGGTAGAAACCATTGTTGGTTTCTCCCCTGTATTTCCTGCTTTTCGTTTTCTCGTAATAGCTGATCGTTTTTCTGACTTTGACATAGCTGCGGCTGACCGCGCGGGGCGACATTTTGGATATTTCGCTGACCCTCCCTTCCGTTCTTTTTTACCAGCGGATGCACCGCACGGAGGGTGCTTGCCAGTTTTCGGGTCTTTACGAGAAATATCTACCCATTTTTGTTTTAACCACTTACCGAGGTTACCTTTAGTTACATATTTCTCATCTAAGATAATGTCCATTAATAAAATCATTTGAGAAAGCGCAACTTGTAGATGGTAGAATTAACCAATGCCAAAATTTCGTCTACGATGTTATTCAAATCACTTTCTTGTGGCAATGATTGTCTGTTCATATCAACAAATTTTTGTAATGCCATAAAATACTTTAGTACTTGATCATCACCTTCCAAAAACTGACTTGCTGGTTGATATCCTGTAATAATTCCATGTCGCCCTTGGCATACTTCTACATATTTGTCTATTAAATCTACAATTCCATCATAATATTTATTTAATGCTTTGTGCATTGCATATGACGATGTTTGTAAATGAAAAATGTGTGCTTGTTCTCTACTACTAAACAAAGTAGAAATAAACTTAGAACGGGAATCCATTACATAGTCCCCGTTT
>Ga0181346_1000209_pt1 | contig 24200 bp, 30 predicted proteins | sample Su13VDMM15DN_FD_130100 | JGI IMG/M metagenome (GOLD analysis project Ga0181346, IMG submission 130100) | Freshwater viral communities from Lake Michigan, USA - Su13.VD.MM15.D.N | ecosystem: Environmental > Aquatic > Freshwater > Lake | place: USA: Michigan | collected 2013-07-15 | reverse complement strand
TGGAATTATTTGCATTTGTAGCACTGTTACCAGCATTACTACCTAAGAAATTGGAACGCGATGCATTAAATGCATTGCTACCAGCATTATAACCTAAGAAATTGGAACGCAATGCATTTGTAGCACCACTACCAGCATTACCACCTAAGAAATTAGAATTACTTGCGCTTAAAGCATTGACACCAGCACTACTACCTAAGAAATTGGAATTACTTGCGCTTAAAGCATTGACACCAGCATTATAACCTAAGAAATTAGAATTATTTGCATTTGTAGCACTATTGCCAGCACCAGAACCTAAGAAATTGGAATTACTTGCATTTGTAGCACTGTTACCAGCATTAATACCGAAGAAATTGGAACGCGATGCATTTGTAGCACTATTGCCAGCATTAGCACCTAAGAAATTGGAATTATTTGCATTTGTAGCACTACTACCAGCATTATTACCTAAGAAATTGGAATTATTTGCATTTGTAGCACTACTACCAGCATTAGCACCTAAGAAATTGGAATTACTTGCACTTGCAGCACCATTACCAGCCTTATAACCTAAGAAATTGGATCTATATGCACCTGTAGCATTTAGACCAGCTTCATAACCTAAGAAATTAGAATAAATTGCATCTGTTGCATTTTTACCAGCCTTATAACCTAAGAAATTGGATTTGTATGCATCTGTTGCATCACTACCAGCTTCATAACCTAAGAAATTGGAATTACTTGCACTTGCAGCACCATTACCAGCTTTATAACCTAAGAAATTGGAACGCGATGCATTTATAGCATTAACACCAGCATTTTTACCTAAGAAATTAGAATAAGTTGCATTCGTAGCACTGAAACCAGCAGAACTACCGATGAAATTAGAATGTAATGCATCTGTTGCACCACTACCAGCAGAACTACCGATGAAATTGGAATCATTTGCATTAGCAGCACTGTTACCAGCTCTATAACCTAAGAAATTGGAACTACTTGCATTTGTAGCCTTGGCACCAGCACTAAGACCGAAGAAATTGGAATTATCTGCACCTGTTCCTCTACCAGCATGACTACCTATGAAATTTGAATTTATTCCCGTAGAACTTTGACCAGCACTAAGACCTATGAATAGACTATTGCTTATTCGTGTGTTAAACGGTAACCTACCAATATTAATTGCACTGGTGGCGAAAGTTTGTGTGCTTGAAAAATTATTATCAACATTTACTTTAGCATAATTAGCAGAATTTGTTGAAAATGTGGTGTATGTATTCTGCCAATTGGAAGAAAGAACACGAACTGTTGTATCCGTATAATTTTTAATTGAACTTAGAGATGTTTTGTATGTTACGCCATTTTGATTCAAAATAAAAGTCTCACTACCAGAAAGAGGTGTTGTCGCTGGATTATATTGGGAAATTTTAGGCATATGATTATTTAGTCATCACTTAAATAATAATGTGAGTATTAAAATATTATCTCTTCAAAAATCAAAAGAACAAAAAAATGTAAATTCTTCGGGTTATTCGTATAAAGATGTTAATTTCGATCTTAAACCCGCTTATTCTTTCAATAATCAATTGAACAGAAAAGAAAATATAAAAGATATTCAGGCTATATTCGATGTTGAAGCGATTAAGAACAGTATTGTAAATTGTTTCTTAACATCACCTGGGCAAAAAATATTAAATCCTACTTTTGGTATTGATCTAAGACGATTTTTGTTTGAACCTGTTGATATTTTCACTGCTGAGGTTATTTCAGATGATATTAACCGACGATTACCTCGTTTAGAACCAAGAATTAAAGTAACTGGTGTTTCAGTGATTCCTGATCCCGATGCACAAGAATATCAGATTTATTTACAAATCAACATTCCATCTTTGGATGTGGAGGGGTTGAGTATTAAATCAAAATTAAATACCATCGGTTACACAATACTCTAAATAATAAAAATGAAAGAATCTATTGAATATAATTTACCGAAAAACGCTTACATCAATTTCGATGCGCTTTCTCTCAAAGATTTCATCATTCAAAAATTGAATGAAAATTCCAATTTTACAGACCAAAATTATGAAGGAAGTAATTTAGCTTCTTTTATTGATATCATCGCTTTTAGTTATCATGTTTTGCTGTTTTATTTGAACCAAACAGCTTCTGAGAGTATGTTCTCTCAAGCTACGATTTATGAGAATATCAATAAAATCGTAAATCTAATAGGTTATAAACCAACTGGTAAACAAACATCTTTAGTTCCTGTTTCATGTGTGGTAAGTTCTTCTTTATCAATTGGTAACTACACATTGAAGAAATATGGATATTTTTTAATTGATAAAATTCAATATACAATACTAGAGGATTTTAATTTTGAAAAATCAATTACTGGTTCTCAGGATATTGATAGTATTAAAAATAATTTAATACTTTATCAAGGCACAGTTGGGGAATACCCAACATACACTGCAAATGGTGATGATTTTGAAACTCTTCCAATTGTGGTGGTTAATAGAGTCGATACAAATGATACCAGATTTATCGCCGATGGTTCAATTAGTGTATATGTCAAGGAACAGAGTGATGGCAAATGGTATGAATATCAAGAATTGGATAACATTTTCCTCGCTAAAAACGATGATCGTTACTACAGTGTTCGTTTAAACGATTCGGGATTCTACGAAGTTAAGTTCGGTAATGGTATTTTCGGTAGAAAAATTGAATCTGGTGATGAAGTTGCAATTTATTACATCCTAAGTGATAACCTCAATGGTATTATCAGTAAAGGTGCTATCAATGGTAACAAATTGTTCAATTTTAATTCTTCAAAATTCACTCAAATCTATAATGATACTACCACTGCTATCAGTGAAAACATTATTGACTCCACCAACAATTCTTTTTTATACTTCACTAACACTGACAATTCCACTGCTATATCGGAAGCAGAAAGTGTTGAACAAATCAAAAATAATGTTCCCAAATACTTAAATTCTCAAATAAAATTAGTAACAGAAGATGATTACGATACTTTCTTGAATAAAGAGATATCAAATATTATTGCTTCAGTCAAAACTGTCAATAATAAAACATTCATTGATAGTTATATTGATTATTTTTACAAAATTTGTGTTGATCCCAATAAGTCGAATAGAGTGATTATAAACCAAGTAAATTTTGCAGATTCTTGTGATTTCAACAATGTGAATGTGTTTTGTGTTCCAAAATTCAATTTGAAAGATGACGGTGGGTATCCACCTTTTCTACCAAACAGTTTGAAAAACTTAATCATTGAAAAAACAAAAGACACAAAAATTTTAAGCCATGAAGTGGTTCCTCGTGATCCAGTTTATATCGCCTTCGATATTGGCTTTACTAACAGTATTGCAGACAAAAACATTTTGAATACAAGTAAATTGGAAATCGTTCGTAAAAACGACTCCAAAACAAATCCTGAAAATTTGAAAAAGAAAGTAGGTGATATTATCCTATCATTCTTCAATAGTTCCAATAATGTTTTGGGGCAAAAGTTGGATATATCATCGCTGACATCTGACATATTAAGCTTGGAAGGTGTTGCCAATGTAAGAACAATAAATGGTAATGAGATTTTCAATGGTATTTCATTTATATCATGGAATACTATTTACGAAGGTGTTGATGATCTAATTATCAATCAAACAACAACATTACCATTTTTCAAATTCCCATATTTCTTCAATCCTCAATCAATATATCAAAAAATTCTAATAGTAAATGAGTAATTATCAAGAATTCGATTTTAAGATCGTTGATTATAAAAACGAACAAGTTCTTAGTGCGTATGCTCTAAAGGAAACACCATTGACATTTACACCAAATGTTGAAAATTTGTTTTATATTAGAGTATTGTGGGATTTTGGCGATGGAACATATTCCACATCATTAACTTCTAAAAAATATTATGATAAGGCTGGAAAATACGATACCAATCTAACAATTTTTGATTGCTATTCAAACGCTATCATATCAAATACGATCAAAACAATTGATATCAAAGACTACTTGGTAAACACCTTCAAAATAGACTTTGAAGATGCGTCATATTATGACAATATCACATGGAAAAATGGGAAGATATCGGGACCTTTGATTGCTTCTGCAACCTACCCAAATAATATCACCCCTTCAAGCATATTCTATAGAATAAGTGGAAGTAACAGTGAGTATTATTTTCAAGATATTCCAGATAAATTCAAACATTTGAGAAACACGTATTCGTTTTTTGATAAAATATACAATCAAACAAAAAAAGAATACGAATATGTTGAGATTGATAAAATTGAAATAGATACAATACCAGTATATGCTAAAATATCGAACAATAACATTATATTAACAGACTCTTCCGATGTGTTGGCGTTTTATGTTGGTTTATCGGGCAATAAAAAAGTCTATTTCAAAGACGATAGTGTCAACAAGTTGCAAATTGATCTCTTCTTTGATAGGAGGAACAATAATATATGGGATAATAATTTGAAAATTTCCCTTTCAGCTAATATTGCTGCAAATACCGATGTTGATAATTTCAGTATCACATCAAATGGTATGGATGGTGAATTTTATGCTAAAAATTCTTTCAATATAGATACGGAAAAATTTTCAAACGTTGATATTCCTTTTGTTATCAAAGTTAAAGATTTGGAACACTTTACGGTTAAGAATTTTCAACCTCTTTCTGCTTCAAACTTGGCATATACGGTATTATCCTCAAATGAGGTTGTTTCGTCTCAATATTACACAATATCCGCCAAAGACTCTTTCAATGGTGCATTGAGAAATACCATACGTTTCACCTCACCAAACAAAATAAATGATGTTAAAATCACAGTATCAGGATCAGTATCGTCAGTGCAAGGTAGCGTATATTCTTTAAATGGTGAGACTTCTTTGTTCGACGTTTATCCTCAAAATTTCTTAACAATTGAGAAAAAGAATGAGAGTTACGATGCTACGGAAATGTTTAAGGATTTACGATTCCAAGAATTTCTTTTGGATGATAGTATGCTGTTTGATGAGTTTATGGGGTCTATATTTGGAACATTAAGTTCTTCATATGATACTCTTGGTAAGAAAATATACGAAAAAATAACAAATTTTGTTCAAAACACACAAGATATTGATAGAAATGAGATATTTTCGTTAATCTCACAGATGAAGATGGTGAACGCACCAAATAATATATTTGAAGATAATTCTTTCACCTATCCAGAAAAAATTAAAAGAATTTTGGATCTTTTTTCCATCAGTAACAATAAATTGTTAGGCATTGAAAATAAATTTAAAGAAAATTTCGATTTGAGGGGGTATTCATCCAAGAGTGTATATGGCATTAATCTAGGAAACGGAATAAATACCGCGACTTATGTGGTTTCTGCTGGAACTCCTATTGTAGCACTGGAAAAATTCAGCAATAAATACTCGCTGTTAAATACAGAACAACCAGTTGAATACACAACCACTAATATCTACACGTTATCATCTTACAATCAAAATTGGGGATGGCCGTTAGTGTTACCAGACACGTTCCAATTCCAAGATATAGAAAAATACTACTTATTTTTCGAATTTGTCGATACTTTTGATAATACTTTGTATGATAACACCATAATCAAAGATAATACATTGTATGACATGTTATCTACGGAAAATGGTATTCTTAGAGATAGTAATAATGATCCAATTTTGGATGAAAATGGTGATTACATTTTTAGCGACTACATCACACCGCCTTACAAAGATTTTACGATGGGAATCGTATTACGCGATACGCTCTATCAATCATTATCTTTAGTTAAATAATAAAAATGGAGAACGTATTAAACATCACACTTCCCAAATCCATCACAAACCCAAGCGTCAATATTGTTGATGCTTTGGATTCAGCACAGCCATTTTCGTTCTTAGAATTTATAAAAATAATAGACGATAATTTCTCAGTTGATATTTTACAAAATGTTTATATCCAATATTTAAAAAAATGGAACAGGTTGAAAAATTTAAAGGAATCGGAAGATTCTTCGACTATCGTTGAGAGATATAGAGATTTTATAAGAGAAATAAATTTAAAATATTCCACAACAGAGGAGCAGAAATTCTTATCACAATTAGATTTCAATGATCCTTTGGATTTGGATTTGGCTATACCTTTTTACAGTAGAAAATTAACAGACATTGCTAATTACTACAATAAAAAGAGAGAAGAGACAAAGTATCAAGTCATAAAGAAAAAATTACTTGGCACTAATAATCTCTTAGCGCAAGAGATAAAAAATAATATCATAAATTATTTGGAAAATGTTGATAATGGTGAAATTTATTACAATATTGACCAAATTAAAGACAACATTGATGTTGATATTGATGAATTGTACGATTCCTATCCTCTGTATTTTAACCAGATTCCAAATGATAAAATTTATGATAATAAAGATTTGGATTATGGGTTGGATATATTTTTAAAAAGTAATTCCGATATTATTTCCGATGTATTTTCGAATATGACGAATTCGGAATTGGGTATCAAAGAAATAAATGATCTTTTAGACAATAAAAGAAGACTGACTGAAAAATACATCGGTAGTGATTTTTATTATTTGTCCACTGGCTCAACTACATCTAATTTTGTATCTGGTCTAGCTATACTGTCAGAAAAACCATCACAAAATTTTTTAAATATTGATTATCCTACTACTGCATCAACAGATAGGAAAATCTTAATTACAAAAGAAGATATAGGATATTTTAGACCCCAAAAAACGTCAATAATCAATATTGATGGGAAAACACTAAGCTTTTCATTCAATACTGAGAATTTACAGCCAAATACCATTTATTATTTCCCAGATCCATCTATAAGAGGGGATAATGGCGATGTCATTACGTTCATCAACGATGATGACTATGTTCGTAGAAATTTTTCTTCTGGTAAATCACAAATATTACCATCAAGTAAAAAAAACGACAGTAAATATTACGGATATATATCAAAAATTGAACCAAATTTTAATAAATATCTTGATAAATTACCAAATATAGGTTATTTACAAGATTCGAAACGTGATATTTACAACAATTTATTTGGATTATTTAAAGATGATAATAGCTTCACGAAAACTATTTCTACCTATGAATCTGCCCCAATATATTATCAAATACTGAACGGACATACTTTCTATGATTATCTTTATGGGGAAGGATTCGCTTTCAATTATTCAACCGTTGATAACTTATCTACATATGATTACACAAGTAGATCAGGATTGAGCACATTCACCAACGGTTTTTCCAGTATCAATCTGTATTATCAGATATGTGGTGGGACTTTCAGCAATAATCAATTTTACTATGAAAATGAATATCTTCCAAATTTTCAAACATTGGAAGGTTTGTTTATAATGAATGGTGATTCACCTTATATTGATGCTGCCTCTTCTGATTTGAGTTCTTTTGAATTGAGTGGTAATTTCTATTACTCAAGACTTATTGAAGGTGGAATTAACTCCTCTTCACCATTAAGACGAGCATTACTGGATTCCAGTTTTCCGACAATAACAGCGAACATGACTCGAAATATCTTTCCCAATGAATTAAGCACATTTATGATAGATGGTGCATCGTTTGGCAGTGATTATCCAGATTTTTCGCCGACCATATCTCAAATATACTACGATAATACGGTTTTGAAATCAAGTGAATACGTCTTATCATCTGCACCAGTTAAAAATCTCTATGACAGATTTAATTTGAATGGTAAATTGTATGTTAGGAACTCTTACACAATGGAGATTTCACCTTTCGAATCCGAATTGAGTTATCTAACAAGTGTTCTTCCATTATCGGTATATACCGAATCATTAAGTGCTGTTAAAAGATTTGATATTATTTCCGATATTCTCACAATAGAAACGGAAAACAACTTGATTATTACTAAATTGATTTTTGAAGATGGTAAATTTTTATCTCCAACCAAACAGACATATATTGTTCAGCATAATGGAAATATTTCGAATAGATATAGTAAAGACGGTAATATATATTTCACAACTATTAAACGTTTAACAAGTAATAATGTGGGTGCTGTATTGGTAAAACCTTCAATATTTGAATTTGACATGGTGAAGCATGTTTTATCGGAATATGACAATTATTCCATATCTCCAATAGAAGTGAATACCCCTTCAATATCCACATTTGAATCACCAACGTTGGCATATAATGCGAAAAATGATAAGTTCAGCACATCCTTTTTGATTAAAAATGCTCTGGGTGAATTTGTCATCGCTGAGTTGGATTTCAAAATGCGTCCTTTCGAAATAATCAATATTTCACAATACAATCAAAAATGAATACCGCATATTTATCATTATCTTCAAGTATCACCTCTATCACAAAGACAACACCTTTGGTGGTATTGGATGATATGACAACACTGAATGTTATTTTGACTGGTGTTTCGGAAAACTTTTTACCTTGTTTTTTGAAAATAAATTGGGGTGATAACGTTGAAGATTTTTTCGAAAATGATGTCATGTTGAATATTTTTACACCAATTAATAGGTATTCGAAAGTATTGGATACTGTATATAGTCATGTGTATTATCCCAGTATTTCTTCAACAAGTCTAAATTTATCAGCAAGTTTTTACGTATCTTATTGTAATGGTGATATTTCCACTTTCACCATTCCTATCAGTGTGGTCAATTACGATTACTCGGAAAGCATTGAAGATCTAACGTTAATAAACACTGTTAGCAAGTTTGATAAAAAAATACATCAATTTGTAACTAAAAATGGTGGGTATTTGATTGAGCTTGAAACACCATTCAATTAAATACTAATGTGGATACGTTTGTAAGTAAAATATCATCCTGCAAAGCTCGTGATTTCTCATATAGTGATGGGAATTTCGTGCTCAATAAATTTGAAAGATACTATAGTGGGGGGTATAAATTAAATTTTTACAACGCATTTGCCAACATTAGAGATGTCAAATATAAAAATTACAGTGTTTTCTATCTAACTGATGAGAGTAAGCTGTCCAACATAACTTCCAATGATATTACTATTATAAAATCGGAAAAATCTCTGACATTTTTAAATTTTGGAGATATTTATCTGGATTTTAAACCCAAAGATACTTTAAAATTGGGATTGTCTAGTATTTACACGAATTATGATTATTATGGTGATTATACTTTCACTACTACCACATCGGATTCGACCAATTTTATAATTGATTTTAAAGATTTAAATATTTGTAACATTTACAAAGTTTTCAATTATAAGAAATATTATTTGACCCAAGATTCTAATAATACTGTTAATTTTTATACGAGAAAATTGGGATTATCTGGTATAGATTTCAATTATATTTATTCCGAGTCCAATGATTCATTATGTCTATTTAGAAATGATGGGTCTTGTAAATTACTTTCAAAACAAGGTAATACACTAACGTTGGTTCCATTTACAAGTGCTAATAAGATGCTGGCTCCTCTGAATAATATCAAAATTGATAAAAAAATCTACACTAATTTTGATGGTAATAACAATTTCACATTAGTTGGTTATGAACAGAGCAATCTAATTCCAGATAATCTCATAGAAAAAGATTTGTCAAATAATTTCCTATTACATTCTGAAAACGATAATGTTGAGATCATCACTTTAAAAAATCAATTAACACAAGAAGACATATTCACGTCTGGAAACACTTTGATATCTTCAAATAATTCTCCTTTCTATATGAAAGAGATGAGATCATACACTTCCATTTTCAATGATATTGACAGTGAAAAAGATGAGAGTTTGTCTTTGAATTATGTGTTTTACAACAAACCGTATATCATTAAAAGTGGTAGAAATATAATTAAAGCTCCAAACGATCTGAATCCTTTTACAAAAATCAACATAAATGATACAAAATTTGCTGAGTCGGGAGCATTTTCATATACAACACCTCTTTATTCCGATAGAGTTTACAAATTGGATAACGCCGATGGATATACTGATGGGCAGAATTACCTATGCACTTGGTTATCTGGTTCACCTTTAAGTGATAATAAAGTATGGGTAGATAGATATTACTACCCTGATCGGATTGAAAAGGCATCTGCATTAGCGACCAATTCAACTTTCAATATTACTTACACTGATTTGATTGAACAATTAATTTCTGGAAACAATCTTATTAAACAAAGTTTATCAGCTTACTCTGTTTTCGATAAAAAAAGTGATTTCATCATTGAACCAAATGATGTATTAGTGTATGAACGCCTAACCACTCTACCTGATTTAAATTCTTCGGATGAAATTCCAGTGTGTGGAATTGAAAATACCAATTATTTTGAAAAGATGAACGCAAATGGTGTATTTTCCATATTTTCTACCTTTAGTGGTGATAGTAAGAATTGGTCGCTTGTTAGTAAACGAAACAATATTGATGGAGGATTGAATATTGATAAAAATGGTGATAATATTTACTTTCTGTTGAAATTGTATGATTCAAGTAATGAAACAATCATCAGTTTCAATGCCACTGAGAACTTTAAAAAATTAAAAATTAATACCGTTGTCGTATCTATCGACACTATCAATGGACGAGGATATTTCAATTTGAATGGTGCGAATGTTAAAAATTTCGTCTTCGATAAATCACAATTTTTCGGTAAAAAAATACTTTTTGGAGACCTTGTTGTAGATGATAATATTCAAAATTTCAAAATATATTCAAGATATGTTGATTTTGATGAGTCTTTGATATTGCCATATATTAATGGGTTGCAAAGTATAGATACTCTGGTTATCACCATTCCATGTGGACAAAGAAATAGTGAAGATGAAATTGAATTACTACAAAGTGTTTGCAATAACCAAACTTTTAAATCAAATCATGTGGATGTTTTAATTAAAAATATTAATATTCCCGATAATATCAAAAATGACTTGAAAAGAATTGTAGCAGAAACGGGTAAATCCTTTTCACCTTTAACTACGGAAATAAATAAAATAGAATTCATCCAATAATGATAAAATATTTCAAATATACAAATGGCGAATCTTTTACTTCAAACGGTATTGATTATTCTGGTTTTTTCAACGTTGAAAATGGAGTAGCTTACACTGGTAAGACGAAAGATGAGTTCTCCGAAGAATTGACATCAAAGAATAATTTTTCATCTGAATTTTATCTTAAAAAATTAGAATTCGATAATCAATTTGATTCTATTCAAGATGTAACACCATATTCCACAAATGCTTTTGATATTTTAAACAAGAATGAATTAGATAAAATTTTTGATAAAATTAATACCAATAATTTGATAGTTTTTAAATCTTTAATCATCAGTGATCCACAAATTGTTGATTTTGATGAGAATGATTGTCATTTTTATGGATTATCATCGACAATCAGAGATGAAAGAAATAATGATTCAATGGTGGGTAAGAACGTAGTTACTCATATTGATAATTTTTCCTATTCTGAACAATGGAATTTTTTGGAAAATGTGAAATATGGTGCTTTTATCGTAAAATCCGATCAAAGTTTCAAATATCTTTGCTCTACTGGTAAAGATTTGGTAACAATAAATGGATCATTTGATGATATTTCACTATTGACGTATAATTTCCAAGAATTGGAATTTGGTGAAGAGGTTTATGGTATAAATTATGATGAATTTGAAAATAAAATTAATGTAATCATAAATGATGTCATTAACACCTATGAAGGATTGAATTATATTGAATGTGGAACTTTGATCTTGGTTGATAGTATTAAAATTGGAGACGTTGAAACCACATATTTAAAATGGAGTGCTAAAAAGAATTTTTCAGAAGCATTTGGAAAATTTAATGATAAATTTTTCAATACAAATTCCAACAATGTAAAATTCATGAAATACGGTGATAATATGAGAACTATCATCGATGGGAATATTCTTTATCTCCAAAATAAAAAATCTTCAACATTACTTGGAACGGTGAATCTGTCTGAATATGGTATAGAAAATGTCACAGCTATTGATATTAGAGAAGTTGATGATTTTGTCATCATTTTACATGAAAAAAACGGTATTTATTCAATTTCTACATTTGATCCCTATTTTATCACTAATACTTTTATTAATTATGTGATAAATGATTTGGATATCGATGATTATGATATTGTCTTTTCAACGTATGATTCCAATATATTTTACATAAGAAGTATCAAAAACATCGAAACAAGATTTATATCAAATCCACGTAACACTTCCAATAATTTCAAAAAATTTAATTTGAAATACCCACCCGATTATTTGTTCAAAAATACTTACCACAAATTTGGAAATACGCCAATCAAATGGAATACTAATAGAATTAATGCGAATAATTTCCACAATATACTTTTCAACGAAATCACTAAAAGTAACAAAAATTATACATTATTGCACAATTCTGGTAGGATATATGCTCTGAAACAGCCCACAATCAACAATAGGTATTCTGCAATTGATAGTAATATTGCGAAAAATTTCAAGAATGTAATATGCGGGGAGTATTCTTTTGGAATGTTTTTCAATAAAAATCTTTCAAATATACTAAAAGATGTGTTGACGCTATTCACCAAGGCATCAAATTCATTTAATTTCAAAAAAGATGATGTATTATTGAATAATATCAAAACAATTGACTATGATTTGAATAATTTAAGGATCAATGGCAATGAAAGCATCAATACGACAACAATGCAACGAATTTTTACTTTAATAACTCAAATTCAACAAAAATTAATTTCCAATTTAACAACTTCGGAATAAATAATACTATGCTACCTGATCTTACAGACCAATTTATTGCAGATTCATATGAGGGAATATTACACACCTCAAATGTTCCTACCACTGGAACCGATACAGTCCAAGTCTATGATGGTTTGGGTAATAAAACCTCCTTTAAAGTTGGTTCTGATGGTAATGGTGGGTCTTTTACAGGTAATTTATCAGCTAGCAATTATAGTATTGGAATTTATGCTACATTGATCGATTACATTTATCCTGTAAATTCAATTTATCTTTCAACTGATAATATCAACCCTCAATTAAGATTTTTGGGTACCGTTTGGCAACAGGTGGTAGAGGCACAGGGTAAATTTTTGGCTGGTGTTGGTTTGGGTAATGATGGGTTAAATTATAAAAACATCACAAGTGGTGACAATAGTGGTGAGTATTTAAATACATTATCGGTTTCACAACTTCCTGCCCACACCCATACTGGTGTTACAGGTACTGTAGGTAGTGGTGGAGGAGCTATAACATCTGGTGAACCAACTCTGCTAGATTCGCTACAATCGTTTGATCATCAAAATTCTGGACATACCTCAGCTAGCGGTACAAATAAAATATTGAAGTTGGATGGTCAAGTATTTCTTAATAATACTGGTACTGGGACTCCCGTAAATAACTGCCCTCCTTCCTTTGGTGTCTATGTTTGGAAAAGAACTTCATAATTATGCCTGACTTTTACATATCAAAAATAAAAATTCGTAGGGGAACAAACGATCAACGAAAATCGGTTCGTTTGGATCAGGGGGAACCTGCATACACCACTGATACAAATCGGTTATATGTTGGAAACGGTGTATTAAGTGGTGGAGTGTCGGTGACAACAAAAAATCACGTACCTCTGACTAATTTTTCAAGTTTATCTGCTACGTATTCGGAAATAGGTGATATTGCATCCATTGATAATATTTTTTATCAATTGACAGCAAATCCTTACACTGATATTACAAAATGGGGTAGAATCGCTACTAAAGTATCGCAAGAATTTGAGTATGACTCGTCTTCAACAATCAATTTGAAATTGAGTGGGTTGTCGGCATCGAAAATAAACCCAAATACAGTTGATGGTGGATTATTTATTAATAATAATAAATTACAAGTCAATTACAATCCAACATTTTTTGGACTTTCAGCTAATAAATTATCGCTAAATGCTGCATCGATTACTACTAGAGAGTTATTGTCAACATCATTTGGGAATGGTTTGAGCGGTGGGAATGGTAATACAATTACTCTGAGAACTAATCCGACGAATTTTTCATTTGTCGGTGGTGTTTTAAATGCTAATTATACTTCATTATATCAATCAATTAGTTCCTACTCTGGAAAATCAAAATTTTTTGCACCCGTTAGCCTATATAACTCTTTAACGACTCTAAGTGCTAATGGTAATGATATATCAACCTTTGATGGTGTCCTATACCAAATGAATGGCTCATCTGCCAATCAATTGAGCTCATGGACAGATATTAGCGATAAAAAAGCGGTTCAAAGATCGGTGTTTAGCACATTAACTGGTTCATCATCTCTAAATTCAAATAACACCTTATCGTCTATTTTCAATGGAACACCTGCACACACCATCACAGGTGCTATTCCAGGTCTTGAGTTGACAAAATTCGAAGCAATATCATCAAATGGTATCAGCACGGTAACAATAACTTTAACATCTGCTGGATTTTTAGCTTATGAAGGTGATTTTACTTCAAAAACAGGACAACCAATCGGTAGATTCGCAATACCAATCTTTGCATATTAATTATGAGTGTAGAAATATTCAACAATACCCTATTAAAAATTTTAGTTCGTCAGGGAACTGATAATGAACGTCAGACTTTGATTTTTAATTCTGGGGAACCAGCTTATACTACTGATACCAAACGTTTGTTCATCGGTGATGGTGTGACAAGTGGTGGAATTCTTGCTGGGAACGTGTTCAAAGGAAGTACCACAAATATTACCAGTGTGGCACCAGCACAAATCGGTGACACTGTTTACAACACAGACACCAAAATATTGTATCGCTTAAAAATTAGTGAAGGTTCTAATATTGGTGATTGGGAAGCTATCGGTGGTAGAGGAATTGACAGTAACACCGTACAATCAATCAGTGGGACGCAAATAACAAATTTAGTTAGAATTAGTAAAACGTCATGGTCGTTATTGTCTGCCACCGCTGATTCCAATACATTTTATATCGTATCAGATACTAACAATATATTAATTTGAAGTGAGCACTACGACTACGACTACTACTGCACCTCTCACCACCACTGCCGCACCCACTACGTCATCTCCCACCACTACTGCCGCACCCACTACGTCATCTCCCACCACTACGACTACTGCTGCACCTACTACCTCCACCACTACGTCATCTCCCACCACTACTGCCGCACCCACTACGTCATCTCCCACCACTACTGCGGGGTTATCATGTTGCCCGTTGCCGCCACCAGAGGTTACGGTAAATTTACCACCAATTTTACCACCGTTTACCACATTTTCAATACCACCATTATCATCTTCAATCACACTACCGACTACTTTAAATCCTTTAAATATCAATATAACAACTACTGCTACTACCACAACCACTACTACCACAACCACTACTACTATCATACCAACAATCTTTATCCCAAAATGTATAGATAATACTTGTAATAAATTAGGATTCTAATAATTATTTACATGAGAAAATTGACCATTGGAATGGCAACACATGATGATTATGATGGATTATATTTTTCAATACAAGCTATTAGAATGTATCACGCAGAGGTTCTGGACAATATTGAATTTGTCATTATTGACAATAATCCCGACTCAAACCATGGTAAAGCAATTAGGGATTTGACCAATTGGATCAAAGAACCCTTTCAATATCTACCATTTACTAAATACAAATCTACCACTGTTAAAAATAAAGTATTTGAACTGGCAGATACACCTTACGTTTTATGTATGGATTCTCATGTATTTTTAGAACAAGGTTCTTTAAAAAAATTGATAGATTTTTACGATAATAAACTCGATGATGGCAACCTACTACAAGGACCAATCATTTATGATGATTTAAAACATTATTCCACTCATTTTGACTTCACATGGGGGGGACACATGTGGGGAACTTGGCAAACAGATGAGAGAGGTGCTGAAAAAGAAAATGATCCTTTTGAAATATTCTCACAAGGTATGGGTCTTTTCTCATGTAGAAAGGATTCTTGGTTGGGGTTCAACAAAGAATTTCGTGGATTTGGGGGGGAAGAAGGGTATATCCATAAAAAATACAAGAAACATGGTAAAAAAACATTGTGTTTACCATTTTTGAGATGGTTACATCGTTTTAATAGACCAAATGGTATTACTTATCCAAATAAATATGATGAAAGATTTCGTAATTATATGATAGGTTTTCATGAATTAAATCTTCCGATAAAAGAATTGAAAGAACATTTCAAAGACGTTTTATCGGAAGATGAACAAGACAATATTGAAAAAGAAGTTCTAAGATTATACCAGAATTCCTAGATCATATTCATATTGAACATCGGATAACATAGCATGGTATCGTTCATTTATGTATTTTTCAATTGCCAATGGTTTTATCATGTTTATAGGGTTGATACCCAATTCTTGAGCTTTATTTTCAATAAATAAATAAGCCTCTACCAAACATGCCCATCTTGCAAATTCAGTCAGTGTCATCCCCACGTCTCCTTTTTTAGTTTCTATACGAATCATATCTTATTAATTTATCTTTTATTATTCGTATTTTCGTTAATCAAGTTATCAATATCAAGATCTTCCATGGGTTCGGCGATCAATATGGTGTCTAATTTGAGAGTGACAGAGTATTTGTTTTTACAGTGATCACACTCAACTACAAATTCTTCTCTGGGTTTGAAAATACCATCGAACATGTTATTTCCACAATTACAAGGAAACTTAACAGATGCTTCGTCCAATAATTCTTCGTAATTTTTAATAACCTCTTCTTGCTCTGTCATCACCTTGTCAGATTCTTGAAGCATATTCTCCAGATTCACAACACGCTCATCAACTTTTTTCTTTCCTAAAAGTTCTTCCAATTCTTCCACTCTTTTATCATTGCTCTTTCTGTTTTGTAGCAAGTAATAACCCCAACCGTAACCTAATCCAGCTAATACAAATGATTTAGAGAATTTCTCCAAATTATCCGATAACCCATAAGCAATGGCACTTGACACCACGACTCCCAATAATATTTGTTTTTTGTATTTCATATTTGTTTTGCTTTTAAAATAATATCTGCTGCAATGTCTGGATCAAATTTGAAAGAGATCTTAGATGACTCCATGATTCCTTCCAATCTGCCAAATTCTTCGTTTACCATTTGTTCCAATTGCTCGCATGTGTAGTATTGTGGGCTAGTTTTTATGTCCACATGTATCCTCGGTATTTTACAATTGTATTCATCACTTCTGTATCTTTATCTAAAAGTAAATCTTCTAGTGTAATAAATTCAACAATATTAGTTCCATCCCATTCATCAACTTGATTTTTCAAAGCAGGACGCTCATTTTTCAGATAAATATACGCATCGTTAAGTTCATTTTGTCTGAGTTTGATGGTATCCACAGTATCCTGTCTAATATATCCATGTTCCAACCCTTCAGAAAAGTCATATGCATAGTCATTGAGCCCATCTTCTTTCTCCACATAATGAATGAGCGACTTGAAAAGAACAATTTCGATGATTTGGTCTTTATCTATCCATTCACCTTTTAGATTGTCAGTTAGCCACTTCTGTTGGTTTTTATTTTTATTTTTCTTGCTCATATTAATTAAAATTTTCTCTGAAGTTAAACAACTTATCAATTTTTTCTAAATTGTCTAGTATTTGTTCTTCCGACAAAGAAATATTTCTTGCAATATAAATTCGATTACAAATATCTTGCAAAATCTCCAATTGGTCGAGGGGCTCGTATTTTGTAATAAATTTTAAATCTTGTTTATCGGGTATTTCAAACATGACCCGATTATACTCTAGTTTTTAATTATTGCCATTGGTATAATTCGACAATATCTTGTCACCATTTTTCATCAAATACATAAAGATCTCCTCCAGATTACCCTTTAGCTTAATTAGATCACCATTTTTTTGATATTTTTCTATTTTAATGATATCTTTCAATTTGGAAGATGCTTGAAATGCACTGTCTATGATATTAGCTAAATGTTGAGGTATACCTTCAAATTCATAGGGGAGAGTGTTTGGTGCTTGCGCCAATTTCTCGTCCGTTTTGTATTTTCTCATCTGCTCAGAAGGATTTAAAGGATTTTCAAAATTGAAATCAATAGAACCAGAAGCAATTGCAGTGGAATAAGGAGAATTAGAAGCAGCCATATATAGATTATTTAACCATTTCAGCTAAATAATAATATGCGAAACAAATTTCAAGCTAAATTCATTAAATTACTCAGAGAAGCACCTGAACTCAATTTCGATCCTGCTGCTGAAGAAGCTGCTGCCGCTGGACAATTAGATGATGGAATCAATCTTGATGAATATGGTGTGGATACAGAAGCAGATCCAAATGTTATGGCTGGCATGGATGATGGTGGAGATTCTCAAAATCAGCAAATGATTTCCACTGTTAAAACGTGGAAAACAAATCTGAAAAAAATTGATAGTTATCTGAGAGATACTGTTTTGCTATCCATTTCACAATCACGTAATAACACCATTATTGGAGATTTGACGAGTGAATTAGGATCAATCGAAAGAATTCTGAATAATATTAGTGAATTCACCAATGCGATTGATATGTCCGTTGCTAAAAAACGTGAATAAATAATTGATCATTTGATCAATTTCATCTTCACAGTTGCTCCCAACCCTTTATAGGTGTTCTTCAGAATTAAATCTGTTGGGTATTCATTCAAATTATAAGCTATACATACGGCATTTATGTCTTTGAATCGTTTCCCATCGTATTCAGGCCATACAAAGACTTTCTCCCCCATTTCAATTAGCTTTAAAGTCTTTTCTCTGGCAGTCTTATCTACCCATTGGCTGTCAAGCACCCAAATCCTCTCAAAGAAATTCAATGCATCCATCTGTTCTTGTTGATAACAAGTAAACAATTGTTCACCTTTTGTAATACCCCCAAGACCCAACCCATTTTTTACAAAGCAAGCATCCAATGGTCCTTCAATAATAAAAATCTTGTCTAGATCAGAAGAAACTCGCTCAACACCAAACACACTTCTATCTCCACCATCTTTGGATAGGTAACTAGGAGACTCATCCTCCAAAATTCTACGAGATTGGTAATATACAATCTTTCTTGATTCATCCTTAAATGGTATTACAAGACGATTATTATGAATTTTATCCTTTAGAGAGAGATAAAACGCATCAGGACGGTTTACAGCAACGTCCAATTGCCTTTCTTTAATGTAAGACAGAGCTTTTTGAACGGTTTTATTGTTTTGATAATAATCCGTCTGATTTTTATCAAATAAATTAATACAATCCAATGGCAAAGATGATACGATCTTTTGTTTTTCCTCTTTTTCTCCCAAATCCATGACATTAATCATTCCATAATTACCCTTCTCAATCTCATCCACCATCTGATTGAATGATAATCCCGATACTTCTTTGATCCATCTATAGGGTTTAGATGACCATCCACAATTATGACAATAAATAATGTCGTTTTCTGGAATGTAGAAGCATCTCTTCTTATGACCCCAACTTTTACCCTCTCTGCAAATGGGACAACAGCAACTATATGTGTTCCCGTGGGTATTGTAATTCACTTTATATCCGAATTCATAGAATTTCGATATAACATAGTCACTTGGTATCTCCACCATTCTTTTTTGATTGATATCTGTATTCTGCTTCAATAACACTGAAGATATTTTTTGGGAGATTTTCAACATATTCGATAATACCTTGTACCTGTGCAAAGTCAAACTTTTCTTTCGGGACTCTTCGAATTTCCATTAATGGAGTAGACAGAAAAACGTATTCGTCCCCATCTTTTTTAATAAAATTCAAGAATTGACCAACAAAATCCCCTGCTTGAACAGCATAGACATCGCCTTTTTTGATTTTCTGTTTTAAAAAATTAAAAATCATCTTGTATATTCATTTTGTTAGCCATGAACTCCCCAAATTTTTGAATGAAGAGATTCTGCATGGCATTGTCCTCCATTTTATTACCATGAAATGTAATTTCCACAATATCACCATCTAAATCGTATCCAAAGAGTTTACCACATGTTAGAAATTCTTGCATTGTAACCTTTAAAGCATTTTTGACTGCACTTTTACTACCTTTTCTTCCTTTTTTAAGCTTTTGCTTTAGAGATTCTCTAAGGATTTCTAAAACTTTTTCATCCACGAATACTTCATCGGGGGGTTCTTCTCCCTTTTCCATGATAGTATTTAGTCTTTTCGATAGATCGAATTTTCTTCAATTTGACTAACACCTTTTTCCACTAAAGTGGTAATGATGATTTCCATGCTTTGTGTTTTAAGATTGAAATTTTTAATAAAACGATTTCCACCGTCATTAATTTCAAATAAAATATCGCCTTTGAATTCTTTGTTTTGATAACAAGTAATTATAACAGAAATATTACTTGGATCTACCATCACCGTCCATTTACGAGGATCATGTTGACCATATTGATCAAATAATTTGACAACAACAAACCCAGAATCTCTCAATCTTTTAACGAAATAACCCTGTGTGGTAATATTATTCTTCATGGAAATATTTACCATTATTTAGATTTTTGCAATAGAAAATCTTCCAATGTTGTAGATAAAATCGTTGATAGGTTCAATCTATATTGAAAATCAGACCATTTGATGGGAGTATCCATATCAACACCATCATTCTGCCTCCAACCATCAGGGTTCATCATTTGGACATCTGGCATAGTCTTGAGCCACTCGTTTGCAGATTTCTTAGCAAACACTTTTTCCCATCCTTCAGCATATGTTGAGTTCTGAGGAGATGTCTTGATAACTTTTCCCGTTATATCATTAATTGCCATAAATAATTTCCCTTGTTTTGACAGTAAATTCAGATTGATCATCAATATCATAACAATTAAAACAATAATCCCATAGAAAATCCTCCACCTTGGGATTCACTAGATGTTTAATACTATTATATATCTCTTCTTGTTGCTCTCCAAGAGAATTGATACTCTTTCTTGCATCTTCTATCTGTTTTTTAATTTCTTCTCTCATAATCAATTTTTCAATGAACTAAAAATGTATTCCATTTCAAAATCACCATTTTTAGTGATAATACATCCAACACCTAATTTAGAATTGATTTTGAATATATTGCCAGTCTTCGATACTTTAGATAGCAATTTCAAATTGTCAATCTTCAGAATGAAAGGGTTGAGTTCAAATTCAACTTCATCCCCAACAATACTCAGAGTATCGCTGTTTGGAACAGTCTCGTCTCCTACTTTCCACACCAAATTACCATCTTCTGTGAAGATATATAATTTTTTGGTGTTTGTGATGGAAGATTTTTGGAGAATATTGGAAAGGAAGTCAAAATCCAGATCAAATTCAATGTCGTATTCAAAATTACGAATTTTCTCCAAGGATAGCTTTGGTCTAGTGATAACTCCTTCTTCATGAAGATGGTATTTGAATTTGATCTGCTTATCTTTATACTCCAAATGATTACCATTGAGCTTCATTTTGACATTATCAAATGAAATCATATCCAAAGCTTTGGAAAACTTTTTCAAAGAAGGTAAATTTAAGTTTTTTTCCTCAAAATCACCTCGCAAGTAAGCGTGAGCATACATAGAATTATCTTCACTGGAAGCAATCCCATGTATGCCATCATCTTTCATCTCCAAAACACATGTATCATGTATTTGGGACAAGCTTAACAACAGGTTCTGAAACGGTTTTCTGTTTAGATTGATTTGCATATGTCTTTTCTAGCAGATTATTCTGCTTTGTCAACTTATTGGAGATTTCTTTCAAAAAACTAATAATTTCTTCCACTTTAGTCGGCTCCAAATTCAATTCCAATTGCCCATCATCCACTTTTTGTGGAATTGGTACATACTGTGGAAGTGGTGCATACTGTGGAACTTGGGGTAATGGAGATTGAGGGACTTGTTGATACTGAGCAGGGTGAAGAGCTTGTTGTTGTTGTTGTCTTTGCGTTTGGATATACTCGTTCATACCATTTTTCAAAGTCTGTGTAGACGTGATAAGTGTTGATGGTCTATCAACCATCATTTGATCAATCTGATTGGATTGTCCAATCAAAAATGCCATTGCTTCAATTTCTTCGGGAATTTTATTCATAATTATTAAAGGAAAACCCTCCCCACCGATTGATGGGGAGGGTCAGTTGTATTAATCGTCTAATCCAGCAAGAAGATCATCAATTTCATCATCATCAACTACTTGCTTTTTGGTTTTTGTTACTGCTTTTGGTTTCTCGTGGACAAAGGGAATATCATCTTCTTCATCTACTACCACTTCTTTTTTGGCTTGTTTGAGAGGCTTGCGCTCTTCTTTCTCTTCACCAACGAAGAAGTGTTCGTTGAGAACTTCTTGAAGCTCATCATATGTCTTCACTGAATAAACAGCTTCCAGATCATGAATGGTATTGCAAATCGCATCAAGTTCTTCTTCATCTAGAACAGTCTTGGACTTGGTAGTGATAAATGAAGATTCAAATGTGGTATATTCACCTTTCTTCTCAGCAACGATTTTAAAATCGTGTCCTTTATTCGGGTCAAAAATATCCCAACCAAGTTCATCAGAACGTTCACCTTCTGTGGCATCGTCGATGATTTTCTTGAGTTGCGGTCCCATACGAAGAATCTTCACCGTGCCATTGTTCTCTGGTTTAGCAGGATCATTGATCACGTAAACATTCACCAACCATTGTTCCTTTTGACCAATTTCTGCTTTATATTCCTTGTTCTCAGCCTTTGGATTGGCTTCCTTCCAGCTTTTCCAAAGCTTCCAACGAAGTTCAGCGATGGGGTCACGATCACCAAAGGTTTGAAGACCAAGGAAACTCATGTAAGACCCCGTAGCTTTGCTATTCCAACCATGAACCCAATGATGGAAGAGACTCTTTTCAGGATTCTCCACATTGGGGATCAGACGTAGGGTGTAAGTATGACCAGCGGGAAAGCTCATAATATTTGAGAATTGTCCACCAGATGATTCATTACCCTTGTTTAAAGCTGCTTTGATCGAATCGAACATTGCAGCACCGAATTTGCTTTTTGTTTTAGTTGCCATTGTTTTAGTTTATTTGTTATTTTGTTTTGTTGAGAATTATTCTACTGTTTCCACACTCACATCAGATGTTGTTTTTCCATTGCTGACAGTCCATTTGGTTTTACCCCTAGCATCAGTATAATAAAAGGTTCCACCATCATGAAACCGATACACTTTAACCCCATCATGCTCAAATAGTAATTCTACTTTGATATTAGTATTACTCGTGGATGAGTTACTTACAGACTCGTTTTTACAACCAATAAGTGATAAAGTTAAAAGTGTGAGGATTGTTAATGCTTTCATAATTGTTCGTTTATTTTTGTTGTTGCTTTGTGAGAGAATTCCTTCATTTTCTTGCTCAGATGAAATTTGTTTTTCGTCTTTTGAAAAGTGATCCAAAAGTCTGAGAAAATAAAATCCAGAATCCGATTCTCCACCTCGATTTTTGAGACACCTAAAGCATGAAGCGCATACATATTGATGTGATGGTTCTTTAGATGGTCGATCATGTTTGGCAGAGCGTTCTCAATATATACAGGATATTTCTCCAATGTCAAGCCCTTCTCTTTGCAGAAATTTTTGACAAATTTAAGACTATCCACTAATCGTTTAAGAGAATCTTCCGAATCAGGATCATCCATCTCAATCTTCTTCATGTATTGAGAGTATGCCTTCTTTGCCTTGGAAGTCAAGAAGAATTCCAAATCAAAATAATCATCATCCTTAAAAATCACATAAGGAGCAGAGAAATAATCATCAATTTTAATATTCTGATAGCTATTGAAGAACCTTTCTAAAGAAGCAAGTCGATCCAATTTGGTTTGATCCATGTCGGAGAAGTCCTTGCGAATCCGAAATGGTTTATCACGCATCTTGCGGGAGATGGCGAGATGGGAATTATAAATTCTTTTTTGGAAGTCTGTCATTTCTTTCTTTTTTTCCGCTCAGAATTAATATATTTTGTTATGAACTTACTGCGAGAAATTGTGGGATCATAGTCTAAAAATACTCTAACCAATTCCTGATCGGATTCAAGCGACAATATCGTTTTCAATATT
>Ga0181346_1000207_pt1 | contig 24211 bp, 45 predicted proteins | sample Su13VDMM15DN_FD_130100 | JGI IMG/M metagenome (GOLD analysis project Ga0181346, IMG submission 130100) | Freshwater viral communities from Lake Michigan, USA - Su13.VD.MM15.D.N | ecosystem: Environmental > Aquatic > Freshwater > Lake | place: USA: Michigan | collected 2013-07-15 | reverse complement strand
TCTTGCCCAAGTCTTTGCACTTCTTGCATGGCGTGTTCTGCCAATGCTTCTCTTGCCCATCCTTGATACTCGTAGTCCATTGCGTTGACTCTTGCAATCTTCTCCAGCGCCATCTTCATGGCATCAATTTGTTGTGGTGTCATGCTTGTCCCCTCTTATCTATGGCCTCAATCACATCTGCTTGAAACCAATTGCTAAATGGTGTTTCTCGAATGATTTGTTTAAGTGCCTCACGCTCTATTGCTGTGGCTTTTTCTTCCACCAATGCGGCAAAGGCTTCAAGGTCTGGTGTTCCTGCCAACCAAAGACCATCAATGTCCTTTGACAATGTTTGTCTTGCCATCTCAATGATTTCATCTTGTGTCATTTCAGCACCTCTTGTTCCAACAGTTTCATAGCTTCATCAATTCGCTCATACAGATACTCGGGCATCTGACGCTTGTCTGCATATGACCATGACTCAACCGCTGACAACAGCTTGATGATTTGTAATGCTTGTTCTTTTGTCATAACCATTTCCTTGCTCGAATTGCTTGAGCGCTTTGTTGCAAAATCCTCCGCACGATTACTGAATTGCAAGCTAAGGCAACTGCATCCAACATCTCGGCACACGCCTCACGCTCTTTGGCAACAGCTTTGGCGGCATACTTACGCATTTGTTCTGCTGTGTAAACACTACCGATGTACCGTCTTTCATACGTGACATTTGTTTCTGCTGGCTTTGGCAAACGCATCATGCTGCCATCCTTTGATTCATTTCAATGTTGTACCGCTTTGATCTGCTTCGTGCTTGTCTTTCTGCGCCCGTCATCTTCTCTCGCTTTGCGTCCTTGCCTATACCGATCTTGTACACCTTGACAGAGTCACGACCAAGGGTGTCCTTCTCCCACAAGCAGATATGGGCAGCGCCAGCAGCGTGTAGTTCCCTTGTGTACTGGAGAACAGTTACATAGTGCAGCCCGGTTTCTTCTGCTAACTCTTGGCAAGTCAGCGTACCGTCAAGCATTGCCTTGATCAACTGTGCTTGTGATATGGCATTGATCTTGATGATCTTTCGACCTTTGTTCTTTGGTGGTCTCATCGCTTCATCCCCCGGATGTATGCAACAAAACTCTGCACAGTGTCACGACCGAACGGCCCTGTGAATTTGGTTTCCAGATGCTGTGCTATCTCTTCCAATACCTCATCACGGGTCGCCATTAGGACTGCATCACCATCGCGGGGGTCGTACCCAATGCACCCGCGCTCAGCACACCCTGCATCCACAAGCAACTTCCCATAAACCTGCCGCTTGCGCCAGCCGCTGGTGTGTTCCCACTGGCCTTGCTTCAAAGACAGTTCTTCAAACGCTTCATCTTCAGGGTCTTTCATCTGTCCCTCCGATCTTGTTCGTCCATCCAAAACCAAACTTCGGATAGTGCATACAGTACAAGCCCTGCTACGGACACACATAGTGCGCCGAGCAGAACCACAGTCACGACTGTTTCAGTCATGTCACGCCCCAAAGATTTTCTTCAGTGCGTCATACATCCCCCGTGCCTGGGTGATGGACATCCTGGACAACATTGCGTCTACGTCCCACGCATTGGGCGGTACACGTACATTTACCTGCGGTGTAGCCTCTGCTTTTGCAGCCTTCTTTGCTTTAGCTTTTGCTTTACGTTCCAGCTTTTCTTGTCGGGCTTTGACTGCCAATGCAAGGGAGGCCGACTTGTCCATGCGGGGGTACGTGTCGCCAATGCTGAACCAACGATAGGACTCGTCAGGTTTCTTGGTGCGCATAAGCTTGTTGGCTTTGAGCAGTTGGTTAAGTCTGGTTGAGATGCCAGTATGAGTTTGCCCATCCATCTGTTTGGAAATCTGACCTGCGGTCAGACCTGGGTTTACGTGGACAAATTCCCATATCTGTTGCATCACGCTAAGGGACTTGTCAGATGTCTCCACTGTGACTGTTTGTTGGGTTTCAACGTCATCGTCAAAGTTCAAGTTATTGAGTTGCATTTTTGGTAAAACCTTTGTGAATATTTCAGTTTGAATGTCAGGCATTTTTAAATCCCCAGTTTGCGTTCAACAAGAATTGATGTGATTAAGTCGCGCACTTCTTCTACATCTTTGGCTACTTTGTATCTCATAAGTGACCCTTCTTTGTGCCCGTATCGCAAGATGTAACCGTTATCTGCTTCCTGGACTTCAAAGCAAACCATGCTGTTTACTATCTTGGCGGAACCCCAGTACGATGACGAATCTATAGCCCCGCTGCTGCCGCTAATCCCCATGTTGGTAGTGGTTGCGCCCCCAATCATGATTCTGCCAGTGGCAGCGGCGTTGTGACCAGTGGTGTTGTTACTCATGTGCTCTCCTCTTGTTGTCTGTGCAAACACTCGGTCAGCTTCTCAAGGTAGTGGATACCTTTGCCGATCTCTTGGATAGATATATCCTTGTGGCCCATGCGCATGATGTACTTCAAAGCACCGCCACGGTAGTAGCCAATTTGTTGCTCGATAGGCCATGTGTCCACCACATCCCAGGGTTGAACCTTGAGTTTCTTGTAGTGGTCGCCACCCACTTGTCTTAGGCTTGGTTGTTCATTCATAGTGTTTCCTTTGCGGGTCAAGTCCAAAGTGCAGCATCAACTGCACAAGTCGTGATTCAATCCTTGCCATGCGACCCTCAATCTCTCGGAGCCGTAAGTCGAGGGGTCGGGACGGCGAGCCGCCACTTCGCTCCAAGGAGGGATACGGAACGTAACCACTGCCTCTGGTATTCTCGTTTGACATGTTTTTCTACCCAGTAGTCTTTAAAGTTTTTAACAGCGCGGCGTTTGAGTTGGTACTCAGTCATCAGCGGCTCCCAATAGCGCCCATCATTCGGGCAATGGCGGCGGCGGACACGGCGGCATCTGTGTCTACCTTCTTGATGGCTTCAGCACCGCCTGTGTTGACAGCGCGTTCAACCTTACGCTCAACACGCTCAAGGAACTGTTTGGGGATGTAGATGCGGACATCAGGCCACAGCTTGAGGGCTTCGTTGAGTGACTTACAAGCGCCCAAGAAGTCCATGATTTGTGTACCTACAGCAGACCAGCGTTCGTCAATACTGCGCATCTCGGTGTGATACGCCACCAACTCAGGCACGAGAGGGTGATCATCTGGCAGATTAATATCGTGCCCATAACGATCTGAATTGGGGGGCGTTATCATGTTAGGGTTGAAGTTAACTCGGACGCTGGCCATCATGGCTGACCCGTTCTCAAACATGATCTTGGTGCGCAAGTTAATGGACTCGGTCTCACGCATCCATGCTTTAGGCATCATCGCTTTGAGGTGGTAGTGTTCCCCCCACACCAGTTGTTCCATCGCTGGGTCTGTGCCAGACATCGTCTGATCACAAATACAGGAAGGCTTCTTGATACCTTCTCGCTCCATATTTTTCATTGCAACGATGTTGGAACGCACTGCTTGACGCAGGTCTTGTGAAATTGATACGTATGCCATGTTTAAATCTCCAATTCAGTTAGTTCAATGTAGTTGTCTTGCATCCAAGCTGACACAGTTTCATCGCTGGTCAGATGGTCATACTCTTCTTCAAGAGTTCGGTACAGGCTTCTCATGTGTCCACGTAAGTTCTCCTTCATTTCTTCAGCCAGTTGTAGTAAATCAAATACTCCCAGGGTATTGGCCCAGGTGTCGTACTGCAAGGGTGCTTTCTCTTCATCAAATGGGTTGGCAGGTCTCCATAGCTCATCGTCGTAGGTCACGCATTGCTCATGGTAGTAGCGCCCCCTATGCGCCCACGAAAAAGACCAACTGTCTTCTGCTGCTTGGTGCAATATTAGATTGTCATAACCAAGATGCAATAGGTATTTACCCCAATCCTCAACCCTCCCTTCAAAGCAAGCACCGTCACCTTGGCTCCAGAACCCAGTAAAGTAGATATTGGCAACTCGTATTCCTATGGCAGACATCATCTCTTTGAAATGTTCGTACACACTTTCATACCAGTCGTCATGACCCACAAGTACATCGCGGTACTTGTCAATCAGGTCTTTGGGGTAATACAACTCGCTCATACTTCCACCCTTTCATATGAATTGGTTTGTTCGTAGATGTGTTTGCGCAACGCCTTCATGCCGCTCTCGATGATGTTTCGGTGGTATGTTTGCCGCCGCTCTTCAAGCGGAATCCTTGACCAAGACCCGTCTACAAACCCAGTTTGTGAGGGGACGATTGCACTATCCATACCACGGTAGAACACAGCTTCAGCGTCTTCTCCCAAGGGGTCTTGGTAGTTGATGTCGCTTATGTGTTTTATGTCTTTCGACCTGAAATAATATGTGCCGCCAAGTCGCATTGATACTGCTTCATCAAACACCCCCATCTTTGCCATCGTGATCGTCAACTTGCGTAACCTAGCCGTAGATGTGGACACTGTCTTAATTGCGTCTTTCTTGACCAGTATCTTGACATCTTTGCGTGGGTTGATGAACGACTTAATCTCACTATTAGGGGCCAGCTGGACTTGTAACCCCATGTGGTAGGGGATAGTGCCGTCCCTATGTGCTTTGGTTTTGTAGATACGCACCGCCGACTCTTTGGTCTTGTGCCTGCTCAGGTCAGAGAACACCCACCTTCCAATGGCGCGGGTAAGTCGATTGCGTACCGTGATGGTGCTGGCTTCAGCGTACAGCGTCACGATGTTGAACGGGTCAATCGTCCACATTACCTGTGGCACTACGCTTTGGTCTTCCCACCACCGTCTTGTCTGTACTACCGTGAAGATGTCGTTCTCTAGTCGTATCTGGCAGTCGCGGAAGATCGACTTTACATCGCTGCCTTTCTTTCGCCGTGCGAACAGGGCCACATAGTCGGCATAGGTTAGGGCTTTCTTGAGTCTCATGTCGTTCCTTTCAGTGAGTAAGTTGTTGGTTAGTCTGCCATGTCATGATAGGTGGTTGCGTTTTGCACGATTGGCACTACGCTTGATTACTTGCAGATTCCACGGCACATGAAGCCCGCTTACTGTCTCGCCTTGTAGTGGCACGATGTGGTCAACCTCATGTGCTACGCCTGTCTTTTCTGTCATTAGTTTTGCCATAATATAGAACTCCTTAATTTCAGTGAAGTGTTTTTTGGTTAGCCAAGGTGGAGTGCGGTTCATCTTTGCCGCATGTCGTTTTGCGCCAAGGGCGTTGTGTCTATCTCGGTTGGCTTGCTTCCACTTCTTGTTGTACTCGGCTACCTTGGCTGAGTTGGCTTGTTGCCAAGCCTTCTTCATTTCGGCAGTTGCCTCATTGCCCGACCGTTGCACTCGCTTGCGCTCCGCTATGCTGTCCTGATTGGCAGCTTCCCACTCGCGTTGCTTATCCCGTAGGTGTTCTTTGTTTTTAGCGTAGTACGCTTTGGCCCATGCTTTACGGTCGAACATATGCTTACTGCTCCAATTCAAAGTGGATGTTTTCCCCCCAAGGGGCTTCTACATCGCTGCTAATACACCAGACAACGGGATAGCCGGGGTCTTCCCCAAAGCCTGTGTAGCCATCGGTCAAGCACACGAATACATCAGGCTCGATACCCTGCTCGGCACAGTAGTCAAACCCTGCTGGCATATCCGTGCCGCCGCCAGAATAGAACTCAAGGTGGACTTCCTCACCGCAGTCAAACTCAACGTGCTTCTGAACCTGCGTGTCGGTGTACAACACATGAACCTTGCTTGGGCGGCACTGCTCAATGATTCTGGACAGGTGACCATTATACGCTGCTAATTCTGTTTTGCTAATAGAACCTGATACGTCAACCTGAATAACAAGTTCTCCCATCTGTGGCAGCTTGTCTACGCTGGGCAGATAGACCTCGAACCTGCGGTTCTTACGCCGCCATGTCTGACCCTGATTGACACGGCTGACCATGTGCTTCTCCAGAATCTCAAACCACGGGGTCTTCACATCCAAGATGTCTGCCACCATATCTGCCAACCTACCTGACAGCTTGCCCTGCATCTTCGCTGCTTGTGCTGCCTCGGCAATCTCTACCTTGATCGTGCCCTCGATCTCACGCACTTCATCAGGGGTCATGGGCTTGCCTGAGTCCCCGACACCATCGGTGTAGTGGATGTCGTCACCCAACCCGTCCTCATCACCGTCATCATCACCACTGCCATTGTCTGGCAAGTTAGCGTAGATGTTCTCGACTGTGTCGTCCTTAGACCCTGGCATATCTACACACTTGGGGATACGCTCACCCATCTTGGCTTCATCGAGTGTGTCGTTAATCCATGCGTCACCTGCATAGTTCCACTTCTTGCGGTTGCGATTACCCACACGAACAGAGTGCTGACCGACCACATGGAATACCTCATGACACAAGCCCCATATCAACTGCGGAACAGTCAGCTTGGCAACAAAGTCAGGGTTGAAGTAGATACGCGCCTTACCATCGACTGCCAATGTCGGGATGTCTCGGGTCTCGATGAACGGACGGCGCAACAGTATTGACGCCACGAACGGATGGTAGAGCACGATCTGCGCCCTTGCCTTCTCCATATTTGATGCCTTATGAATTGCCATTTAGTTTCTCCTGGTTACGAACATGGATGTCACCCTCTCGGTCTCGCACAAGGGTGATCTTCTTATCAGCCACTCCACTCAGTGTGTGCATCAGCATACGCATTGCCTCCCTCTGCGCCTCAATCATCCTGCGGTGAATGTGAATCACATACAGAAGCACACCAATACCAATGCCCAACACAACCTCCAACTCAGTCAGGGTAATCATCGGAACAACGCCCCCATCTGCCGTGCGATCTCGTCCAGCTTCTTGGCGGCTTGGTCTCGGACGATAGGCGACTCACGCAGGACATTGGTGCCCTGATACACACTGACTGCCTGTGCCAGCTTGCCGATCATGTCGGAAATCTCGGGGTCATCAGACACATTCAGCTTCTTGGCGCGGTCAAGGTTGGACACGATGTTCTCGATAGCACTGTCTCGGAAGATCGCACCCTCAGTACCGATGGGCTTGTTCAGCTTCTCGATCAAGTGGCTCAGTGGTTCCAACATAGTCTTGATCACCTCGTTGCGAGCGCCGACCTCCACCTGCTCCATCATCTGGACAAACGCCGCCTTGTCATCCTCGTTGATGTCGAACAGGAAGTGGCTCGCCTCCGGCAGCGGGGAGAACTTGAGATCAAACCCCATACGGTCTTGGAACTCCTCCATCGTTGGGTAGTCAGACACACTGGCCCGCCCGTTGGGACGCAAGCTACGGTATGCAATGTCAAGCTGTACATACTTGTCGTAGTTGGGCATGTGCAACGCCATCATGTTGTCCACCTGCTGTATGCGCTGGCGCATCTCAGTTGAGTAGTCGAAGTACTCGGTGTTGGGCAACAGGCGCGGCCCCTTGTCAACATAGGCAAGTGTGCGGTTCTTGTGTGTGGTGTACACCTCGCTTGCCGCAGACATGATCTGGTTGATGGGGTTGGTCTTGTCTCGGAACAACTTGGAGTTGACCACCAACGATGTATCGTCCAGCTGGGACTGGATGTACGACTCCGCAGATGTATCCCTACGGGTCAGGTTGGCACGGCGCACCGTGAGTTTGACAAGCATAGCCTTGGCGGCTAGGGGGGTGACTTTAAGTTGATTCATGAGTTACCTTTCAAAGTTACTTTCAAAGTTAATAAACAAGTGACACGGGCGTACGCTTTGGCATCGTCCAAAGTATCGAATACAACTGGCATATAGGTAAGGGGGGCTTTGTTGCTTACATTGTGGAATGCCACTCTGTAGCTAGACTCAAACTGACTTACCTGTGCCAGTATCTGGTTGAATGGTGTATCTGACCTTACCAGATATAACTTTTCGGCTCCAGCCCTTTCTGCTGAAAACCACTGAAGGTCAGAGGTAGGTGTTGCCATGCTGGACTGTCCACTGAACATACGCTTTGGTGTTGCGCACACTCGGGTCTTTGCGGGTAGCATCCATTACAAACATGACTTGGAAGTCGCTGGGCATACGGTTGATGTACTCCATGACTCGGTCGAAGTTGCTCTTGTTAGAACGCTCTGCGATTGCACCAGTCAAGGCGAACCGAACCGCTGGGTCTTCAGGCACCTCGGACTTGCTTGGGTTCATCAACAGGGCGTCAATGTTGGGCAAGGACTCGAAGATACGCTTGAAGCCAGTGTACTCAGCCGCCGCACCCTCACCCACACAGCCAGCGATGTTGCTGTAGTACAGGTCAGAGGGCAGGGTCTCGTCCACCTCGTTAGCCATTGACCAAGTGCGGGGCGATGGGTTGATCTTGCGATTGGCATCGAAGTCGGACAACAGAGCAGGACGGAAGCGCAGGAACTGAATCATCTTGAGGTCGATGCCAGCATCGAATGCCCAGTCACACCAGTCGTCCAGGTTCTCATCGAAGGTCAGGTTCTGCATACGACCGGACAACTTGGTAGTCATACGGGTAGCACCAGACTTGTGCTCTGTGCCATTACCTGACGCAATGATGAACAGCTTGGGGTGCAGCTTGAGTTCGCCTGCCTGCCGGTCAAGGATAACTCGGCACATGGGGTTTTGCATAGGCACAGGTGCATCTGACAATTCCTCGATGATCAAGGCACAGGGCTGGTCAGTACCATCGTCACGAATACGATAGAACTCTTGGGGAGGCAACCAGCGCGAGAAGTCGCCGTCCGTGATAGGTAGTCCCATGATGTCCACGGGGTCACGCAAGGAAGGGTTGAACTCGGTGATGCGCTCGGGTGCAATGCCCATGTCCCGCACAATTTGACGGCACAGTGAAGACTTGCCGCCGCCGGGTTTGCCCTCGATGAAGGGGACAAGCACATTACCCTTGGCGAAGTTAGCCAAGCACGAACGATAAAGGTCTGAGTATTTCATAAGGTCTTTCAGTGAGTTGAAGTTGTATTAGGGTTTACCCTAACGGTCTGCTGTACGCACAAGTTCTACGCTTGTGTTCCATTTGATCTGTCAGTTGACTGGCTCGCGTCGTGAGCTAGTAACTCTTTAAGTCTGGCTAGTCTGGTGTTGTAGACTTCATCCAAGACAACTTTGGCGCTGGCTCGGCTTATCACCCCATCTTCCACCCGCTTGATGACTGCCGCCAAGTACTCCGGTGGTATGAGTATCTTCATCAGTTCCCATTGGTCGTCTTGTGTCATGTTTCATCCTCCAATCCAGTTCGGTTAAGGGACATGCCATGCACCCAGTAGTCATCCTCAGTGCCGCCGTGCATAGGGCTTTTGATGTACGCATCCCTTGCCGCTTCCGCTAGGGCTTGCGTTGTATGTACCGACAGTGTGTGAGGCAAATCTTCACCTAGAAAATCTACCATCCATACAAATTTCATCATGGCCTCCACAGGAATACATCCAACAGGATGACGATGATTGCCAACAGGAATACTGCGCGCTCGATGCGCTCTCGGATTGTTAAGTTAGTCATGTGTTTTTCTTTATGCGGTTTTTGAGGTAAGTACTGGCATCGTTGGCTTTGGATATGGAATCAATAACCTGAGCAACATAAACAGCAGCACTAGCACTAGCAGCAACCGCAGCACTAGCACTAGCACTAGCAGCCGCAGCGTAAGCAGCATTAGAAGCAACAGCACGAACATAAGCAGCATCCGCAGCCTCTTTTGTTTTCTCTGCACACATACGTGCCCAAGCTGGGCCGTATCTGTAGGTGTCAGCGATTGGTTGGTGGGTATCCAATGCCTCCCACATTTTGGGTAGTTCAGTCATGCTGCCTCCACTTTGTATCCACGGTTCATCCACACCTCCATCTTGATGTTGCGAAACCAATCAGCCACGGTGGGTATGCGTCCACCGCAGTCTTCCTTGATATGTTGCTCGCCTATGTAGCGTACTGGCACTCGTTTGCCATCGCTATTGGTGATTTCCCTACCGAACACACGCTCACATTCAAAGATACCCTGGCTGTGGTGTCTCAGGGCGCGGTGCCGTGCGTCTGCAAACTGCTCTTTGGTAGCGTCAAACCAGTCGTGTATGTCTGCGTAGTCCTCGGGCTTGCCGCCCCAGATTTTTACGCTGGTCAATGCGTGATGACATGGGTGCATGATTACTCCTCGCTTAAGTCAAAGCTATGTTCTTCTACGGATGTGTAGTTGATGCCAACATCCAAGGTGATCGTTGGTGGTGAGGTTGCGAAGTCAATCTCCAGTGTGCCTTGCCCCCCATCGTTGTTGTACCAGTCCAACCCTTGGGCTTCCAGTGCTTGCAGGGTCAACTCTTTGGCAATCTTCTCAAGGGTCATTACCTCTTCTTTGGTTCGTTTCTCCCATGTGCCCTCGTCCATGTTGAAGTACTTTTCTTCAGAACTCCAAGGTATCTGTGCAGTTAGTGGGATTTCTGTTTTCATATCTGCGTTGTACGCATCAACACTCTCAATGTCGCCTGAGTCACCGCCTCCAGAGAAGTTGACAAGCAGCTTGGCGACACCCAGTGTGCTTAGGGTTGTGAGAAATACTGCGCGATGTTTGGGGCTTGGGAACATGATAGGTGTCCTTACAGGTTAACTTCAACATACTGTGCTCGGATGGAATACCCGAGCTTCTTGATGATGTCTAGGTTGTCTTGCGTCAATGTCTTTTGATTGACCAACTGAGCAAACAATTTCGCCTTCTCACACTTGGGGTATATGTTTGTGTTGCCATACACCGTGCGTGGTTCTACGATGATCTCGTTCATATCACTACCTTTCTAAAGTCTGGTGTCTCGCCGTCTTCGAGCATGTCCATGTACTGGTGCAACTCGTCCCAGTCATAGGGATACCGCCCATGTTCGTCATAGAACCGCCAGTTGTCACACAATGGGCATCCTTGTTCGTAAGTGCGGCATCGCTTGCCTTTGTAGTCACGCAGGAACACCAGCCCATCTCCAATGGCTATGTATGGCGTCTGCGCCCTGCGCCGTATGTCTCTGAGTTTCATGCTGGTAACTCCTTGTTGAGTTGGTTGATGAGTCGAGTGAGCCTGAGCTTGCCCTGCTTGTCCATCTTCTGTCTGGCACGAGCGGCGTACTTGTTACCCGACTTGGGTGCGCAGCACGCGCAGGTCATCCCGCCCTGACCAACGAGGTATGCCTTCTTGAACAGTCCTTTCATGATTTCCCCTTCTTGATGATCATGCGCGGACGCCCACGGATGACTGATTCCCAATCCCAACACACTGACACATCCCTGTCTGGGTGTTGAGCCACTAGCTTCTTGAGTACTCTTACCTGTTCTTGCTTCATCTGTTCTGTGATCATTTGCTCCCCTTGTGTGATGAGTTGAGTCCCTTGAGCAGGGATAAGTCTGTCACTGCTATGTAGTTTGATTTGGGCATGGGAACCACGGTGTGCTTGCGCTGCTGGGCTATCTTCTCACCACAGGACGCACAGGTTGGTCGTGGATTGTGTCTTCGTTGTGGTTCCACACGCACTGCGTAACAGTGTGTACATATGGGTAGGTGGTAGTCTTCCACGGTCAGCCTTTCAGTTTGAGGTACTCAGCCATGAACGCATCGGGGTCGTCCAAGGGGCCAAGGGAATCCATCGGGTTGAAGTCATCCATGAACCGCCAAGTGAACCCTTCATCGGACTCGGACAGGTAGTTGGGGGGTGTGACAATGTGGTCAGCTTCAAGATACATGAGGTCGTTTACCATGAGGTGCTCCAATAGTTGAGTGAGTTAGTGGGGAATCCCTTGATTCGCTTGACTTGCCGAATTTTATTTGTTATGCTTCTGCCCAAGCAGAAGTGATTGAGACCGATTAGAAACAAGCGGTCGATTGACGGCATGATAGGTGCGGACGCCGCCGCACACCACCAAGCGGGGTGAATATTCCGGTGGAAAATTGGGTTGGAATATTCTCGTGAGTGGACACTTACGCTAGAACCCGCATGGATACTAGGGGGTTAGTGAACACTAACGGGAATATTCCAATATTCCAGATTTTGGAAAGGGTCAGGCGGGTTTTGAGATATTGTGGATTGTGTGTATGTCGCGCTCCCACGCAACAATCGTTGATCATCTCTCGCGTAAGGGCGTCTGACTATGTGGAATATTGGAATATTGGAATATTGAGTATTACATGGACACATAAGTGGTTGATTCCTATGGATATTTTATGTAATACTGAATATTCCAGTGAATATTCCGCTGGACACCCCTGGAATATTCTCGTGAGTGTCCACTAACATTCAGCCCCACAATCTGTTGGTCGCCATGCCGCGCATGAATCCACCACCAACGAGCACTTGAGGCGGCGTGGGTGCGATCAGCAAAGAGAAGGGGCCGCGAATGTCTCGGTGGTCAAACATCGCATCCTTGACACGCTTGGGTGGCATAGGGGCAATTGACTGACCTTTGGGCAAAAGATGTACACGCATTGGATTCTCCGGTTAAGTTAGTGAGTGATGAGCAGTTTGCGTCCGTACTCAGGGACAGTGGATCAGGCTTCGACAGCTTGCTGTTCAGCCTTGCGGGTAGCGTGGTACTCGTTGACGGCACGGATAATGTCAGTCACCAGTGCTTTCAATTCCATCTCAGTTGCCAGCTTAGAACCAGCAACCAGTGCACCAGACTTCTTGTCGAGGCGCATACCATCGTTCTTCGCCAGCTTTGCCTTCATGATGCGGGCTTCGAACAAGTCAGGCAGTGATTCGAACGATGCGCGGTTACTGACAATCATGGGTTCACCCAAGCGGATGCTGAGCATCTCGACCAGTGGTTTGTAGTTTGAGTTGACACACGCCGCAGCAACATCGAGCAAACCAGCGGATGCGGCATTGGCACGGATAGCGTTGCCCACCTTACCCTTGAGTGACAGACAAGCGGTCAATGCTTGCTGAGATGCGTTGCGAACAACAGACACTTGACGCTCGACCTTGGTCTTGCCAGACACATTGACGATTGCAGGGGTGATTGTGATTTGATTCATGAAATTCTCCAAGTTAATAAGTTAAGGGACACTTAGTGCATACTGTCACTACACACTATGATGCCCCCTGAATTCAGGGGACTCGGACTTGCTGTTCTTGGTGTCCGCTGTTCGTACCTCATCGCCCGTTTAAGTCGGCGCTACTTGCCAATGTCTATTCCATTGGACATTACATACCGCATACGGTCTTGCACCGCCATACAGTTGTGCGTAAGAATCATGGTGGTATAAGTTGTTGTGCGTGCTTGCGGTTTGTCGCCAGTCAAGCCTGTTCTATGCGATTTTCAGCACGACACTTCTGCCGCCAGCTTACTTCACGCATCAAGCCTACTACTTGCTACTACACTACACACAGAGCTTATCCCGCATCAATTCAATGCAGTCAGAGTGCCTTCGACTACTTCACACTCAGCCACGCCCGCCACGGCATGGGATTCCAATACAAATTTTTAATGACCAGTGCTGACTAGCAAAACAATCAACCCACAATCCGGAGAATGGCAAACCCCAGAGGGTATGCAAAGGGCATCATGCTTGGCATCGTTGCCAGCGTAGGGGATACGATCATCACCCTACACTAACAGCCAACATGGTGCGATGGGCGGCGGCGGGCAGGGGGGAGGGACACGGACACGCGGACGGGTGCCCACTTCTACCCCCTTCACACACTACAAGACCTAAAATTTTCATATACATACAACTACGTACATTTATATACCCGACCCCGCCCCCTTGACATCCGCCCGCACCCACGTACCATATTTGTGTTGGTGTAAACGGATTGGCCCCGTGGAACTTCCGTTCAGTTGATTCCAACCCTGCCCTATGGGAGACACCAACACCCTATACTTCTCAACGTGCAGTTGTTAAATCGGCGCAACGGGGATGGAGGACTTGGTTGTTTTCCGATTTTCAAGCCAAGGCTCAACGAATTGGCAGGCGAGCTTCTTACCCGTTACTGCACTTGACTCATCTGATTTCCGCGTTAAGATACATACATCAACCACCAGGAGCACCTCATGGCCAAAATGCCCGCAGCCCTAATGTCCCGCTTCAAAGGCAAAGAAACTGCCAAAGAAGAGAAGTCTGAGAAGAAGATGCCGCCCGCCCTGTACAAAAAAGGCGAGAAAATGGAAGAAGCCAAGATGAAAAAGGCTGGTAAGCCAGTCATGAAGGGCAAGTACTGACGTGGTCAGGTACAACTTCTTCTTCCCCGAAGACCTCGCCAACAAGCTCAAGGCGTACACTAAAGATACAGGCGTGCCGATGTCTGAGGTTGTGCGACAAGCCTTGGTGGCGTTCTTTGCCAAACGCGATGGATGACCTCACCGAGTACTCTGAGTACACAGAGTTTGCGCTCTCACCAAGCGCACCAGAAGCGCACGTCACGTTGGACATCCCGCCCCAGCTGGTGTGGGAGTGTGCTGCGGGGTTGGAAGACCCGGCGCTGATTGCCCAGAGGTTTGGGTTTGAAGGCGAGAAGTGGGAGCGGTTGTCCCAGTGGCCACCGTTTATCACAGCTGTACAGGCGCAGCGGTCGGACTTTGAACGCAACGGGATGACGTTTCGCCTCAAGGCGGGACTCATGGCTGAAGAGATGATGTCCATGATGTTCAAGCAGGCCATAAGCAACGACTCCACGATCTTGCAAAAACTCTCGGTGTTCAACGCACTGACAGACGTAGCTGGACTGAAAGCACCGAAAGTTGACGCGAGTGCGCTTAACGCCACACCCAAATTCAGCATCACGATAAACATACCGCAGGGGGCACAGCCCCTGACCATTGATGGCTAATCTTGTCTACACACCACCCATATCGGTGGTTCCGTTTCTGACGTCCGACAAGTTCTCCAACTTTATCGTGGGGCCGGTGGGGTCAACCAAGACCACGGCGGCGCTCATCAAGATTGGTTATGAAGCCAAGCGGGTCAAAGCATCCCCTGATGGGATACGGCGCAGCAGGTGTGCTGTCATTCGTAACACCCGCCAGATGCTGTGGGACACGACCATACCGGACTTCTTGAAGTGGTATCCAGACGGAGAAGCCGGGATACTCGAGAAGACGAACTCCAAGTTCCAGCTGAAGTTTGACGACGTGGAGTGCGAAGTCTTGTTCCGTGGACTGGATGACGCCAACGACGTGCGCCGGTTGCTCTCGTTGCAGCTGACGTTTGGTGTGATGGACGAGTTCCGGGAGATCAACCCGGACATTTACAACGCGCTCACCGGTCGTCTGGGTAGGTATCCCGACAAGACGATGAACGGCGTTGGGGCGTGTGACGACCAGGGCAGACAGATTCACAAAGTATGGGGGGCTACCAACCCGCCGGACATGGACACGTTTTGGGAGACCATGCTCACTGAGCCGCCCCAGAACATGCACGTCACCATACAGCCCAGCGGGTTGTCGCAGGAGGCGGACTGGGTGCAGTACCTGCCGGATGACTACTACGAGAACTTGTGCGAAGGCAAGAAGGAAGACTGGATAGATGTGTACGTCCACGGGGAGTTTGGTAAGTCTCTGAGCGGACAGCCGGTGTTCAAGGCGTTTGATCGGGACACACACGTTGCCAAGCAGGCGCTGAACTACATCAAACTCCAGACGCACCCGCTCATCATCGGGATGGACTTTGGGCTGACACCTGCGTGTACCATCAACCAAGTTGATGCCCAGGGTAGGTTCTTGACCTTTGCCGACCTAATCTCAGAAGGGATGGGGACGCTGCGGTTCTGCCGGGAGAAGCTCAAACCCATGCTGGCCAACAGGTTTCCAGGGATGAATGTCCTGATTGTGGGTGACCCGGCAGGGCAGCAGAGGGCGCAGACTGACGAGCGGTCGGTGTTCGATATCCTGCGAGCCGAGGGTTTTCGGGTGATTTCTGCCAAGTCCAACAGTGTTGTGGCACGTATCAATGCAGTGGACAAGATGCTAACTCGTTCGGTAGATGGTAAACCCGCCCACCTGATTGATCCGTCATGTACACATTTAATTGCTTCCCTTCGGGGCGGATACCGGTATAAAATCCGGCAAAATGGAGAGGCTGACGACAAGCCCGAGAAAAATTCGCATTCCCACATTGCAGATGCGCACCAGTATGCGTGCCTGCACGCAGACGGTAACGTAACTGGGGATTCCTGGCAGCGCAAGTCGGTTGAGATCAAGAAAGTTGATTACGTCTGGACTTGACATTGCTGCCAATATCGGTTACACCCCTAACAGTTTAAAGATGTGACGCATATGCAACTTGGACTTAACATTACGAATACCACCGCGCCAGGAGTCACAGTGGCTGGCGGCGGACTTGTCACCATCAAGTCCTTGAAGGCGTTGCAGAGTGAGCAGCGCGATGCCGCTCAACTGGCCAATTCGCAGCCCGTTGTTCAAGCCCTTGCGGGGTACATCCGCAAAAAATGGATGTCTGCCATGCTGGCCAAGCAGCAGACCTCTGAGATCAAGATGCTCAAGTCTGTTCGCGCACGTCGCGGAGAGTACGACCCAGACAAACTGGCCCAGCTGCGCGAGCAGGGCAGCGCCACCATCTACATGATGCTCACGTCGAACAAGTGTCGTGCGGCGTCCAGCTGGCTCAAAGATACCCTGGTTACCGCTGCGGAAGACAAACCGTGGACGATCCAGCCAAGCCCCGTGCCCGAGCTGCCGCCAAATCAGGTGCAGGGCATCATGGCGCAGGCAGAACAGGAAGTACAGCAGTTGTACATGATGGGCCAGCCTCCGACTGACCAGCAGGTGCGTGAGCGCCTACTTGAGATGAAGGATATGGCTATGTCGCAGATCAAGGACATGGCCAAGCGCACGGCAGAGCGGATGGAACTCAAAATGTCCGATCAGTTGTTTGAAGGCAACTGGAACGTAGCGTTCTCCGAGTTCTTGGACGACATCACGACTTTCCCGTCTGCCATCATGAAAGGGCCGGTTGTACGCAAGCGCCCCAAGATGCAGTGGGTGCCTACTCCAGACGGGCAATACACACTTGCTGTTGAGGACATGCTCACCCTTGAGTGGGAGCGGGTTGACCCATTCAATATTTACCCCGCTGCGGATTCGTCTGACATCAATGACGGCTTCATAATTGAGCGCCATAAGTTAGCGCGTGCTGACCTGCAAGCCCTTATCGGCGTTGAAGGTTACAGCGACGGAGCCATCCGCGCCGTGCTGGAAGAATACGGCAAAGGCGGTCTGCGCGACTGGATTTACGTTGACATGAACAAGGCTGCGGCTGAAGGTAAGTCAACTATGGGTGTGCAGCAGAACCCGTCTGAATTGATTGATGCGCTTCAGTTCTGGGGAAATGTCCAAGGGCAACTGCTCACAGACTGGGGTATGACCGAGGAAGAGATTCCCGATCCGTTGATGGATTACCCCATCGAAGGTTGGGTGGTCGGGCACTGGGTCATTAAAGCGGTGGTTAATGCCGACCCCCTCGGGCGTAAGCCGTATTACAAAGCGTCCTACGAAGAAGTCCCCGGCGCGTTCTGGGGTAACTCTGTAGCGGATTTGTGTCGGGACACCCAGGACATCTGTAACGCTGCCGCTCGCTCATTGGTCAACAACTTGTCAATTGCCAGTGGCCCACAGGTTGTGTACAACATTGACAGGCTCCCTCAGGGCGAGAACATCACACAGTTGTATCCTTGGAAGGTCTGGCAGGTCACGTCTGACCCGCTGGCGGGAGCAGCACCCCCGATGCAGTTCTATCAGCCCAATTCATTGGCTGCGGAACTTATGGCGGTCTATGAGAAGTTTGCCACCCTGGCTGACGAGTACACGGGCATTCCACGGTACATGACGGGGGACAGCCCCGCAGGTGGTGCAGGCCGCACGGCTACAGGCATGAATATGCTGATGAGCAACGCTGGCAAATCTATCAAGCAGGTGATTGCCAACATTGACCGTACGGTTATCGAGCCAGCCATTGATCGGTTGTATTTCTACAATATGCGGTACGGCACAGACCCAGACCTCAAGGGAGATGTCAATGTCCGCGCTCGTGGCGCTGCGTCCTTGGTGCAGAAAGAACAAGCTCAGGTTCGCCAGAACCAGTTCCTCCAGATCGCCCTGCAAAGCCCTGCTGTCCAGCAAGTCATCGGCATGGAAGGCATTGCGGAGTTGCTGCGTCAGTCGGCCAAAACGCTTGACCTCAACCCTGACCACATTGTTCCCCCTGTTGAAATCCTCAAACAGCGACTGGCAAATGAAGCACAGATGATGCAACAGCAGCAAGCGCAGATGGCTCAGCAGAACGGGCAAGCCGCTGCCGGGGGTACGCCTCCAGCACAGCGGCCAGGAGCACAACTCCAGAACGGTGCGCCGGTAGCAAATAATTTTGCACCAGCAGCCGGAATCGGTAGTTGACAACGGTAAGTTCTCGTATATCATCCACACAAAGGAGTAAAACCCATGCAAGCAATCAACCCAATGGAAAAGCGTTCAGCTGAGTACAAACAAGAGTCAGCCAAAACTGACGGTATGTCCAAAGGCCCAGCCACTCAAGGCGCTGGCGGCAATGATGGCAACATCGACGCTATGGGCAAACGTGGCGGCAAAGAGTACGCCCAGATGTCTGCAAAGACGGACGGAATGTGCAAATAAGGGTTGACGAAAGGGTTGCCCGGTGCCTTGCACTGATGCGCACCCCAGAGCTGCAACCTTTGGTAGAATTTTTAAAATCGCGGCGTCAAGAGACTCTCGAAAGACTTGGCGAAGCAACAGGTGAAGAAATGAAGTCCCGGCTCCAGGGCCGGAACCTCGAACTCAAGGATTTCCTTGAGATGGTGGATCAAGCGGAAACGCTGGTCGCCAAAACCCGTAGGTGACAAGCAGACCGTTAAGTCGGAGCGCGACACCGCAACATTAACCAAGTAGCAGACCGTAAGCGAACTTGGACTGACCGTAAAGCCGGAGTCCTAGAGCGTAGTCGGAGCGAAGGAGATAGAGATATGGCATTGCCACGAGCTATTCAGCAACAAGTTGATGACGCAGATGCGTTTGTAGCCCAAATGACAGGACAGACCGATAACACGGAGACTGTTCCAAATTTAGACCCTCAACCCCCGGCTGATCCGCCGCAGCAGCATGTCTCGCAAGAGCCGCAACCAAAATCGGTATCCGAAGAAACGTGGGAACGCAAGTACCTTACGCTCAAGGGTATGTACGATGCAGAAGTGCCACGCTTGCACTCGCAGATGAAGGAACTGAATGTCCAAGTTCAGACCCTAATCGCAGAGAACGCAGCAGCAAAAGCACAGCAGGCATACGAACAACCGAGTACGGCCAAGACTCTTATCACTGAACAAGACAAAGAAGCATTTGGTTCTGATCTGTTGGATTTGATCGACCGTGCGACTGAACAGAAAGTAGCGGGATTCCGCGACCGAGAAAGTCAGTTGCTTTCGGAAGTGAACGAACTGAAGAGCAAGCTTGGGAACGTGAGTGAACGGCAAGGTGTTTCCGATAAAGATCGGTTCCTGTCTGCGCTGTCTGCACAAGTTCCTGATTGGGAAGCCTTAAACGTAGATCAAGGTTTCCTGTCATGGTTGGCAGAGGTTGATCCCATTTATGGGCTACCCCGCCAGTACGCATTGACAAATGCTTATGAGGCATTTGACGCAGCCAGAACGGCTACGATTTTCAAGCAGTACAAAAACATGATTGCTCCTCCTACGCAACAGCGACAGCCGAATCTTCAAAGTCAAGTAGCGCCGACCCGCTCCCGTTCGACGCCTGCTACTACTTCGGCTGGAGAAAAACGAATTTACTCCCAACAGGAGATTTCGGAGTTCTACAACGAGTGGATCAAAGGCCGGTTGACAAACGAAGAGGCGGTGAAAATGGAAGCAGAAATCAACGCCGCCCAAGCCGAAGGCCGTATTCGTTAAACGACCCACGCATGGCGGTACTCATCAAAGTTTTTTAACTGAAGAAGGAAGTAGCCATGTCTACAATTACCGCAGCAGCAGCCTATCCGATTAACTCTGGTGGTTTCAACACCCCCGGTGGTCAAGTTGCCTATTCCGGCACCGCTTATTCGGGTTCGTTCATTCCCGCCCTCTGGTCTGGCAAGCTGGCCCAGAAGTTCTATGCCGCCACCGTTTTTGGCGAAATCGCCAACACCGATTGGCAAGGTGACATCACCGGCATGGGCGACACCGTGATCATTAACACGATCCCCACCATCACGATCAACAGCTACAGCATCGGCCAGAATCTGGCTTATGAAGTGCCTGCTCCCAGCACCATCACTTTGGTGATCAACAAGGGCAAGTACTTTGGCGTGAACGTGAACAACGTTTTGGAACTGCAAGCCAAGCCCAAGTTGATGGACATGTTCACCAACGACGCCGCCATGCAGATGAAGATTCAGATCGACAAAGACGTTCTGTATACCAACTTCAACCAAGGCGCTGCCGCCAACCAAGGTGCTACCGCTGGTGCAATCTCTGGCGCGTTCAACCTGGGTACCGATCTGGCTCCCGTCACGTTGACCGCCTCTAACATTCTGTCAAGCATCACTGCTTTGTCCAGCGTGTTGGATGAGAACAATGTGCCCGAGACCGACCGTTGGTTGATCATCACCCCCACCGAGCGTCAAATCCTGATGCAATCGAACTTGGCTCAAGCCCAGTTCATGGGTGACGCTTCCAGCGTGTTGCGTAACGGCAAGATCGGCATGATCGACCGCTTCAGCGTGTATGTCTCCAACCTCGTCCCCCGTGGCGCTGCTGGCAAGACCTACATGAACCCCAACACTGGTACTGATGCCACGTTGACCAGTGCTCTGAAGCGTCACGCTGTGATCGCAGGCCACAAGTCTGCCATCACCTTTGCGTCTCAGATCGCTAAGGTTGAGTCCTTGCAGAACCCCAACGACTTCGGTACGCTGGTTCGCGGCCTGAACGTCTACGGCACTCAAGTCGCTCAAGCAAACGGCTTGGCCCTGTTGCAAGTCGCAGGCTGATAAACGGGGGGCTTCGGCCCCCCTCAGTTGACTTACAAACAGGAGGCTATATGGCTATAATTGACGATCTGATCGCCAGTGGTTTGTCTCTGCCGCAGGCACAACAAGTTGTTCTTGAAGACACTACCTCTAACATTGATGGTCTGGTAATTGCTGGGTTCTCGTACGTCGAGGCTTTAGCGATTACTACCCTTGATGCGGGTACTGACACTCAAGCCAATTTGGCCGCACAGGGCGCATGGGCTGGAACGCAAGTTCCTGCAATTGTTGCAGCATTGGCTGTAACGTGAGGTAACGCATGGGTACAGTTACCGCAGGCACAATTATCAGCAAAGCTGCCACACAGCTTATTGACATCTCTGGGGTTCGCTGGACAAGAGCAGAACTTTTGGGATGGCTTAATGATGGCCTGCGGCAAATTGTGCTCATGCAGCCTAATGCTACAAACACAAGAAGTGCGGTGCAACTTGTAGCAGGTACTCGACAGACGCTGCCTACGGGCGGCTGGATGCTTTTAGGCGTCTACCGAAATATGGGCACAACTGGGACAACTCCCGGTCGTGCTGTGCGTATTAGTTCTCGTGAGTTGTTGGATGCGTTCAATCCAAATTGGCATACAGCCACGGCTAGTACGACAACCACAAACTACATTTACGATCTTCAAGACCAAACGGCGTACTACGTGTACCCGCCCAGCACCGGGACAAACTATCTTGAGATCAACTACTCAATGCAGCCGACTGACTTAACGTCTGAATCGCAAGTGATTCCGGTATTTGATGTCTATCAAGGCCCGCTGCTTGACTACATACTGTTTCGGGCTTGCACCAAAGATGCCGAGTATGCTCCTGGGATTGCTTTGGGGCAGATGTATCTGACAACGTTCACTGCTGCCACAGGTGTTAAAGAGCAGTCTGAAACAAGAGGTTCGCCAGAATTGGCGCTGCTCCCACGTAATCCTTCTCTGCCTGGATCAATGTCATGAGCGAAGTTGCATACGACCTGTTTTTGCCAGAAGTTATGCAGTTTGTAAAAGACGTGCCAGAAGTCGTGGCGCTCAACGCAATCCGCAATTCTTGTATTGAGTTTTGCCAGGAAACCAGGTACATCCAAGAAAACCTAGACCCTATGGCAGGTATCTCTGGGGTCGGGGTGTACGAACTTGAGCCGGACGGCAACTACAAAATTGCAGACATTGTTGAAGCTTGGTACGGAGATGTTTTTTTGGTTCCACGCGCCGTTGAACAGTTGACACAGATTTACCGAACAACCAACTGGAACACGTTGGCCGGGAATCCCTACTATTACTTCAGGCCGTCTTCGCAAGAAGTGCAGTTGGTGCCGTACCCTCAAATTACGCAAGCCAACAAAATTAAGTTGCGCGTTGCACTCAAACCAACTAGGTCGTCTACAACTGTTCGAGAAGAAATATATGAACGGTTCCTTGAAGACATTGCATATGGAGCAAGGGCGCGTTTGTATAACACACCAAATCAGCCATACTACGACCTCAGAACCTCTCTTGACTACTTGAAGAGATTTAACGACGTGATGGCGGATGTGCGCACGCAAGTTAACAAAGGTTTGACCCGTGCGTCTGTTGCGATTGAATTCCAGAGGCTTGTATGACTGACAAAATTAAACTGGTCACGAATGACACACGCCCTGCACTGGTGTGTAATATCACAGACAGCACAACCGGAGCCGCAATTGTTTTGACGGGGGCTACTTCTCGTTTGTATTTTCGAGCCGTTGGGTCGTCCACGTTGCAGGCCACGGTTGTCGGGTCTATTACAGATGGGCCAAACGGGCAAGTCACTTTTTACCCAGCCTCGGCCCCTGTGATGCTGCAAGGCGAAGCCGGGGACTACGAAGGTGAAATTGAAATTACGTTCTCCGACGGGCAAATCCAAACTGTGTATGACGTACTGAAGTTCAAATTACGCGAAGACTTCTGATGGCAGACACTTCCCTACGCGCCAGCGTCACTTTTGTAAATCTTTCAAGGACTGCCACTTATGTAGTGCCAGTGTCCGAGATTGCTTACATTTTGTTGGCGTCTTCAGCGCGTATGGACACAAGTGGATTGTTCAGGTTTAACGGGGAGACAATTGGGGTTGCCGATAGCTCGGTTTTGACGTTTTCCAAACCCCTTACCGATTCTTTGGCTATTTCAGACACGTCTGCGTTGTCGTTTGTCCCCGCCACAAAAACTGATTCTGTTACACCGTCCGATAGCAGTGTCAGAACGCCTCAACTTGGAAAGACAGAAACTATTTCTGTTGCCGATTCAAATGCTCTAGCGTTTACTTTTGGCACCGTCACTGAAAATCTAGCAGCAAGTGATTCTTCAGCTTTGGATTTTCAAACGGCAGTTGCTGAAACAGTTTCTTTTGCTGACAGCGCTCTAGTCACTTTAATCTTTCTTCGGGATTTTTCTGACACATTGACTTTGTCAGACACACCGTCTTTGTCTTTTACCCCGGACACCAAAGTTGAAACTGTTACTTCTGGGGACTCAAGCTCTTACGTCTTCGACCAGTTTTTGACTGAAGCGTTTGCAATGAATGACCTTGCCGATATTGGCGATGGTATTTCTTTTGATTTCATTGACTTTACAGCCAATGTTGTTACGATTACGGAAGCAGCGGTGATCAATACTGCTCCTTCTGCAACAGATTCTTTTTCATTGTCGGACGCAGGAGTGGGGTCGATACAAGATTATTGTGACATCACATATTTTGCTGAAGACTACGTGGGAATTCAGTTCACTTTTTAACAGGAGAAGTTCATGTTGAACGATAAACTTACAGTCACTGGCAACGTCTTCGTCAAAGTTTTTGACGCACAAGGCAATGTCAAAGACTCTCGTGAATTCAAAAATTTGGTTGTTACCGCAGGCAAGACCTTTATTGCGTCTTCAATGCTCAAAACGACCAATTCGCCAGCAGCCATGACACACATGGGGCTGGGAACTGGTACGACCGCAGCCGCTGTTGGCGATACCGCGCTGGAAACTCCGATCTCAGGCTCGCGGGTAACTTTTTCGTCGGCAACTTCGTCTACAAACGTTGTTACCTACGTGGCCAGTTTCCCAGCTGGTACTGGTACTGGCGCTGTTACCGAAGCCGGTATCTTTAACGACCCCACAACTGGAACCATGTTGTGCCGTACGGTGTTCTCAGTTGTCAACAAAGGCGCAAATGACGCCATGAGCATCACCTGGCAAATCACCGTCTCCTAATTGGGGTGTCTAGATGTCAACAATTGTC
>Ga0181346_1000205_pt1 | contig 24303 bp, 47 predicted proteins | sample Su13VDMM15DN_FD_130100 | JGI IMG/M metagenome (GOLD analysis project Ga0181346, IMG submission 130100) | Freshwater viral communities from Lake Michigan, USA - Su13.VD.MM15.D.N | ecosystem: Environmental > Aquatic > Freshwater > Lake | place: USA: Michigan | collected 2013-07-15 | reverse complement strand
TTCATACTTTGCAAGAAATTTGCTATATCTTGCTCACTTGGTTTTATAGCACCTAAGTTATCTTCTAGTGTAGCTAAAGTAAATTCCATGTTATACTTCCAATGTTACTGACCGCTTGATACCCGATTTCTCTTTACCAAACTTATTCATTACTGGGTCACAAACTACCCATTTATTATATTTCTTCATGTACGCAAGACAATACACATGCGTAAACTCATGTCTCCGCCATGCTATGGCTTTATACACAACTGGTATATTTAGAGCTTTACACAAACTAGCAAACAAAGTACTCATATCATCACAATCTCCAGCTCTTTCTTGCAGGCAATGAATAGGCGCTCTGACATATTCTTCGCCTACTGGGTCCGATACATACTTTATATTATCTACTACTATATTGTATAATTTTTCAATTTCGCAACAAGTACAATCACTGCTAACTTGTTCTACTATTTTCTGTATCATTTCATGCGAACTATCTCTATTAGCTAGTCTCTTCATAGTTCGCAAAGTTTCATGCACTATTTCGTCTGGAGTACCATTTACTATTTTTCTTTTTAGCGTTCCAGCTTCTCCGTTATCAGCTATTATCTGATTTATATTATTCACTGGTTTTGTCGTATATCTCATAAGCTACTAATAATGCTATACCACCGATAAGTGTATATGCAGTATACTTAAAAAAGTCTCCGATAGAAAAGCTATTCGATACTTGCTCTACACTTGTTGGAGTTGTCTGATACTTGTAATTTTTTCTGAAAGATAATGGCGCTATGTAAAAATTATTATTTACCCTGCCATCACGAGTAGCATAATAAAAAGCGTCAAGTATAGCCCCTATACGACCTTCGTTTTTTCCAATAGTTTTGGATAATGTTTCTCGTATTGTCTTTAATACCTGATTTTCTCTTTTATATTCTGGTATTTTACCTTCCTCACACATGTGTATGTACGCATTCATTACACACTTGATTTCACCTATTTTGTAACAACCCCTATTGTAGAAAGTATCTGGGTCAATAGTAGAACTATATATCCAGGTAGCACATGGAAAACCTATATTGTAGTTCAAATCATCTCCGACTTTTCTACATGCTAGTTCATAATTCATACTTCCGATACCTAGAGTAGCTAGTGATATTTCTACTCTTTGAAAGAATGAAACATCGCATGGGTCAGATATTTTTTTTTCTGATAGATACATATATTTCTAGTAATAATACCCTGCAACTAAAAAACTATTAGAATTTCACTAACATATTAACAATAAATTGTTGCAGGGTCTTGGAGCTTAGAGCATGAACTGATAATCATGCGAGGAGAATGCGCACGCTATCTACTTATTAAGCGATATAAGATTTTGTATACATTTGTGTGTTGCATAACTATATGATAAATATGTGTTTATAGATTTTTTTTTGGTTCTATATTTAATTGCTTAATATAGTGTCTAAATTGTTTCCACGCGCTATCTACTTCGGGTGAAAATCCATGTTTCATTCTAATATCTTTTGCCTTGAAGTAGCATATATCGAATGTTTTTCTAAGTGATAATTCGCTCTTTGAATAAACAGTAAATACTACACTGATAAATTCTTGTTTAAGGTAGTCGCTTTCTTTTAGCTCTGAACTCATACACTATTTCCATAATAATTTTATTTGATAATAACAAGTTTATATTTGTTTTATTTACTTTGCTTGAGATATACCAGTATATAGTATCATTCAATAATCTTTCAGCAAATAGCATAAACTGCTGTATTTCACGGGCTGTGCAATTATCTAGAAGAGTATTTATCTGGCTCTCAGTAAGATTAAATAAATTTTTAGTATCGGATATATTATCTGTATTTTTCAATATATTTTTTGCATAAATTTGTATGAATAAAAAAATGTCGTATATTGTATCATGTAGAGTTGATAAAACTACTCTAAATAAACTGTATCGAACTTCAACAAAGCATGATTTAAGTATCAGCAAAACTCTAAAATCAATAATACTATTACATTATGAGAAGAAAAAATAAAGAGAGATGCGCATTGTGTGGTGCTTATTTACTGCATAAACATACTATAAAAAGAGAAGTATGCAAAAATTGTGAACCAGAAAATAATATCAAGTTCGCTATAAAGCGGAAAAAATCAATAACCATATTGGAGTATAAGTTACTATGAGTGAAACATTAAATTTTCCAGTTTATCCATTTACCTATCTAAAACAAGACTTGAGCATGAAGGGAGTAGTTCCTGCTTTCAGTCCTGGAATAAGTAAATATCAGTTTTTCTGTTTGCTTCATGTTATTATCGGAAAACAAAACATATCCGACACAAAAAGTACCATGGAAATTTTTATGAAAGAATATACAGATATAGACTTTAATGCACCAGCATTTCCATTTACTACTTTTATCAATGACCAGCAAGTTATAGCTCCAGGCATATCAATATACGAACTTATGCTATTTCTTGAGTATTGTAGATACTCTACAGTTACTATGACCGATATTGCTTCATTATTTTTTGATAACAACAAAGAACAAACTATTATAGAAGTACCATGAGAATAAGGACAATAAAACCTGATTTTTGGACAGATGAAAAAATAGGTGAATTGTCTATGCCTGCTAGGTTGTTATTTATAGCTTTGTGGAATATAGCAGATGATTACGGAAATTTTGCAAATAAACCGAAGCAGATAAAAATTCAAACAATGCCATATGACAATGTAGATATTACAGAGTTATTAAGCGAACTATTGAGTATAGACCTAATTACTCCGTATAGTTTCGATAATAAAGAGTATTATCACCTAAACAATTTTCTAAAACATCAGAAAATAAATAGACCATCACCGCCAATTTATCCAGTTTTTTGCAGTGATTCAGTGAGCATTCATGGAGCCATCACTGATTACTCTATGAATAATCATGGAGCCATCACTGATAACTCACTGGGGAAGGAAGGAAGGAAGGAAGGTATAGGAAAGGAAAGGAAAGGAAATAATAATAATAATAAATTTGATTTTGAAATTTGTAGAGATATGTTCCAGGAAAATAGTTTATCAGAATCAGATGCTTTGTTATTTTACAATGGCATGGAAAAACTACAATGGTTAAATCAGTATGGAAAACCAATAGTCGATAAAATTAGATATACCCTGCAAACTATAAAACAGATGAAAAATGAAAACAATGAAAGAACTAATAAACCAGAATATGCAAATTTCGCGCACCGAAGCTCTAGGACAAGCGAAACAGAGCTTACACGAGCCGAAATACGAAAACTCGCAAAACAACGAACCTAGTGTATTTATGGAGCAAAAAGCAATAAGTCTAGAAACTCCATTTACACGAGAAGAAATAATTGTGTTACTGGATAAAGTTGAAGACTATATGCTTGATGCAAGAAATATCAGACTGCCTACTTCCAGGTATGATATGTTTGTGAAAGAACTACTAAATTTTAAGTATAACAGAAAAATGTTTAGTCTAGCACAAATTTGGCTAAAGAAAGGTAAATTTCCAGTTTCTAAAACAACTTTAGAATTATCAGATTTTTTTCCCGATAGAAAAACTTTAGAACAATTTACAGATGATATAGTAAGTAGAGAGTATCACATTAAAGCTATCAATAGTTTGCGCACTGATTTTGAGATTGAGAAGAAAAAACTGGAAATAGAGTACTTTCAAAAATATAGCAATGATGATGCAGTCCAGTATGAAAGCGAATATCGTAGACTTGTTATACAAAGTAAAGACAAAGAGATACTGTCCGAGCTAAAAATAGACAAGTTGCAAAGGAAAGTAGATAGTTTACAGAAAGAAATAGAGTATTTACATAAGAAAATCATGCGAAATAAAAGCTCTGAAGTAGATGAAACAAGAAGTATTTAATGTAACAGTCATATAAACCCTTCAAGATTTTAGATGATTGTTAGAAATTGTTAGAAATTATTACGAATTTTTGAAAATTATTGCAGGTATACGGAATGAAGAAAGTAAACCAGAAATTTACCAAAGAAGAAATTACAATGATAAACGAGCTTCGCAGAATGTCTGGCAAAGATTTTGTACAAATTTTGCGAATTTTAGGTATCACCATGAATAACTATGCGCATATGGTTAAGCCTCCATTGGCTAGTGCTAGTGGAATAAACTATTATCGTTCTGCTAAGAAATTACCGTTTAGAATTATTCTACCACTGATAGAAAATTATCCAGTCCAATTTTTAGTAAACCTGATACAAGGTAAAATAACTGAAACAAAACCTTTGGAGAAAGTATGAACATCGAGCATGAATTTAAGTCTACTCTATTTCCTCAAGCGAGAAATAAAAGAGAGTATCTAAACTATGTTGTAAAATTTGTCAACACTATTTATGACATTGTAAAGCCTGAAGTAGAAAAACAATACCCTGATTATTTTATGCCTGAAAGTATTACAGATGAAATTACTATAAAGCAAAAAGTACTGTATACTATACTAGTCGAAAAATCTGGATATAACTTTTTTGAATATACTATACCAGAAAACTTTTTTGTCGAAAACCTTCATATACATGACACTCATCTAGGATATATGCACGGTTACAAAACTCAAATAGCTGATACTTTTGTAAAGTATATCTATATGTATATGACATTAAATTTACATTCCGAGACTGGAGTAAACAGAGTAGACAATAATGCCTTCATTTACTGTAATGAGATAGTAGATGAGTTGATAGGTTTTTATATGGATAATTACGAGGATAAACTCATAGCTGAAACTAGAGTTTTCTTTGAGTCATGGATAATAGATTCTAAAGAGATTTTTTTATGTGATGCAAGACCTAAAGGAACAGAAATATATCGAACTACATATAGCGTAGTTTCACCCAATACTATAGCTATTGACTGTATCGATGAGTTAATAACTACGCAACTGTATATGTTTTTAGAGTTCTATCAAAAATCTCTTGAAGATTATGCAGGATATAGAATATACTTAACTATCAATGGTTTTAGTTGTTATGACCTTCGTACATTGTACTCTGGTGAATATCCGAGACTATTCAGGAAAGAATTTTGTACAAAATGGCTGAAAACTCTGATTTACTACTCAGACCGGGAATTGATTTGAGTATGTAATATACATGTGGGGAAATAGGGGAAAAAGCACTATTTTCCCCGATTTTGTAAGTCTTTTATTTTCAACTACTTAAAAATTTTGTTTGGTAGCTTAAAAATTTTTCTTGCATGATTTTGCAAAATACTGTATGTTTGAATTGTAATTAAACACACACTATTGGAGCTGGTTATGACTATCGAACAAAAAGAAGAAATTTTGATAAAGGACAGTGATTTAATGTCTTGTTATCAGGAACTAGAATGGAATTTAGTTGAAAGAGCTAGAGAGAATGGTAATTATCGTTTCGTTACTATTACTGATGAAATTTTTAACGAGCTTTTTGATAAAGCATATTCACGAACTTATGGAGTAAAGTATGAGAAATAAACAAATAATAAACTCTATCTTAATTGATGAACTAGATAGCTTGAAAGTATTTGTGATAAATATGGAGAGAATGTTGCAAACAACAAACAGATATGAATATGACTATCTTAGAGATTTACACAACGACATATTAAATAATTACAAATCTCTCATGGAGATAAGATTACATGCAGAAAAACAACTTCTGGAAGAGTGATATGCTAAAGGCAAAAGAAATAGACAAATTATGTAAATTACTGTTTGAAGAAAAAGCGTATTTATATGATTTGCAAGAAGATATTAAATACGGAACTGCTTCTGCAAGTACTTATCAAAAAATACAAGAAATAAAACAGAGCATAAATTTAATTGAAAATACTCTGGAACAAAATAAAAACAACTTTCTTAATAGGTTACTTAATGAATAACCCCTATAAAAACTATAGTCAAGAAGAACTCGCAAATTTGTGCTGGTATCAGAAAGAACAGATAAAATCTATGTGGTTTTTTTATACTTTATGCGCTTTCATACTTATATGTAGTTTTGTAGGCGGTTTGTTCGGCTGGTATTTAGGGAGATAAAAATATGAAAGTTTATGTGTTTCAATCGAGAATAAAATTTATTACTTTTATTGAAAAATCTTTAACTAAAATGTCTGGAGCAAAGTATGAATTAACAGATAGTGGAGATTTGTATTGTACTGCTAATAGTGAGTATTTAGGCAATATCTGGAATGATTCTACTATATGCCTGGACAATGCAGAAATAGTTTGTTTGAATTAAATAATAGGAAAAAAGAACATGTCAAGAAAAATTAGTGAAACAATGGCTACAGCGTTCCGCAATAAGAAAAATAAAAAAAGCGGAAACAGTGAAGTAGTGTATAACAAAGAAGAAAATACAACTATACTTTATCTGCATCATCATGCAATAGCAAAGTATATTGAAGGTGAAGGACTATATATTCGTTCTGCTGGATGGGAAACACCGACAACCAAAGAGAGACTAAACGCACTGCCTGGAGTATCAATAAACCAGAAGGACTATCAATGGTACCTAAACGGTGAAAAATGGACTGATTCTGCACAATGGACAAAAGTACAATAATTATTTATTTATAGGAATAAAACAATGAATTTTGAATTTAAGACTAAAACTGAAGTATTGAAGGAATATCCCTCATACAAAACACTTATCAATGCCGTTTATGATGCTTTAGGTGATGATAGAGAAGAAGTAGAGAATGAATTGAGCAATATCTATACTGGTGGTATGGATGGTGGAATAGCAAATTTTATTTATTATAGTGATACTCATAAATTTGCTATGAAGCATAGAAAATCTATAGTAGATTTGCTTGAAGATACTGCGGACCAACTAGGCGAAGAAGTAACAGAAATGGTGGGCAATTTTGGAGCTTTCAGACGAGGCGGAATAGATAAAGATGATAAAAAAGACTTATATAAGTATCTTGGTGGTGGTAAAGTAGAACAAGGCACAATTACTAATTTAATGTGCTGGTTTGCAGTTGAAGAAGTTGCTCGCTGGTTCGAGAAATAATTTTCTCTTTTGTGTGTGTTCGGTTCCCTAGCCCTATGCCTTATGGTATAGGGTTTTTTTTATATAAATTGATTTTAAGCCGTGTTTTCTGATTTTACACACTTTGTATCGTAGTAAGTATTTATTGCTTAATGGCGGTCACTACTGATAGGTAATTTGTGCAAAATTTATTTAAACTCTTTACGGTTCTGATACTTTTGTTTTTTCTCTCGCTCATACCAATCTTTACCCATATAAATTCCATCAAGTATACCAGCAAATTTTTGAGTCCACTTTATACGGTTAGGAAGATGAAGTAATTTTGCATTTATAGTTCTGGTAACTTTACGGATATTCGATGAAATTAGCGGACTATTGGCATGTTCCATACTTCTCGTCATAAAATACCAGGCACTAGCTTCAAGGGGATATTTTGTATTTATTAAGTCTGGGTTCTTTACAACTTCAGGGTCTTTAATAAACTCTGCAAACTTTTGTACATTGTACTTACCCGTCAGCTGGATATACCCCCTGCCCCGAAAAAAATGTCCTTCGCCAGATGCTTCGTTTCCGTTCCCAAGTCTATTTGCGTATACTCTATTTCCTATGCGCTCTGGGTTGCCTGCATATTGTTGTATCTCTTTATCATTCTTAAAGTACTTACGAAAAATCTTTTTTAGTCCTTTAGCGGAGTAGTTTAGATTTTCACTTTTCGGCTGAAAACCAGATTCCACCATTAACTGACCTAAAAAATTGGCAAGTTTATTCCTAGTATCAATTTTATATGTTTCCATTATTTCAGGTAACTTTTCAAGTACGCTATTCGGAATATAGCCATACAAATTTTTTAGTTGTATTTTTTGTTCGCCTTTAACGCTCATTTTCTTTTTTGTTAGATAGTTCTTTGTCGGTTTCGATATATGTATTTATTTCTTTTGCTAGTTCAATGCCAGTCTTCACCAGAGTAAGTATATTACCAGCGAAGACTAACATTTCTTCTGGTTCTACTTTAGTTTTTACTTGAGTAGTTTTCTGCTTTACTTTTTTTTCTTTGTTTACTGTTTTATTGTTTTTACCAGACTTTATATTTGCGTACTCTAGTTGCATATCCTGGAACTCTTTGTCAGTTCCACCAGTATCACTATGGAGTACCTTTGCCCATTGTCTATATCGTTTTTCAACTTCTTCAATAGACTGGCATCCTACAAAATATATCATGTGATAATACCTTTCACTGTCATAGAACCTAGAGCTGAATATCTATTTTTTTGTGCTTCGGCTTTGCCATCATTAACATTCACTACAATGTCAACTGCATGAGCTAGTGCAGAAATACCACTATATCGTTTATGGTCCTTTGTAGCTTGCGCAATGATGATAAAACCAATATCGGGAAATTTCTGCATGAGTTGTAAAGTACTATCAACTTTGCCCTTGATAACATTAACACTATCAATTACGACAAATTTAGGGCTATATGTATTGATGATTCTTTCAACGGTTCCTACATCATTACTATCATTGAAAATCAAATTTCTACTATTTGCCTTGAATCGCTTAATTCTATTTGTTAGTGTAGCGGACTGCAGACTTTCTTCTGCTGAAACAAATAATACTTTTAGAGTTCTTCCAATGTCATTTGCTAACATAAGAGCTAGTGATGATTTGCCATGACCAGGCGCACCCCAAAGTAACATTCTAAAATTAACTGGTACTTTACCTATCAGACTCTTGTATTTTGTTGGTAGTTTCAGAGCTGGAAACTTGTTATACTTCATTTGCTGAACTGTAGCTATTTCCGAGCTATTGTTACTTGAAGGTACTTCAATATCAGGAATATCAATATATTTTTTACCTGCATCATTTGTAGTATCACTCGTATTTATTGGAGTAGTATCACTCGTATTTATTGGAGTAAATTGTTTCTTTTTTGTTACTGGAATTGTCTTATATTTTTTATTAGTCTTTTTTATTTGCTTCAGATTATCACCCTGCATATTATTTGTAGGGAGTTTTTCTTTTATCAAATCATCGGATAATGCTTCATTTTTATTTCTGTTATTTCTAAATTCATTTGCTCTAATTCTATCATAAGATGGTAAAAACTTATAGACAACTTTAAGTGTATTATCATCGTAAATATTTTGCAGTTCTGATAACAATGGCTGAATAATATCTTTGTCTCTAACTACTTTTGTTTCTCTATACCAGCCTTTAGTTGCAGAGCCATGACCTTCATTTTTTGCATATGAAGTAAAATCAGATGGACTACTCCATGCTAGTGTAGGAAAAACTGCGGATATACCCCAATCATCAACAACAAAAATTACTGGTAAAATTTCTTTTTTCTTTCTCATTTTTTCTGACCTAAATTATTGATACCATACATAGTTAGCGCACCAGCAACAAAATACAAAGCTCTTGACCAGTCCGAAGTCTCTACATAGTTATCTTTAGAAATAGTAATAACCTGCACTTGTGGTACTGGTTTCTTTAATGCAAAATAAAATTTTTCTTCTGGATATGTATAGCAAAAGTTAATAGTATCTTTTGTATCAATTATTGTATCTAAACAAACTTTGAAAGGATTTACTATAAAATCTTTTTTATCGAGAAATACAGTATCAATGCGCTGAATAGTGACTTTTTTCTCGATAATAATTGGCTTTGGTACTTCACCAGGAATGTACTGTGTATCTATCTTTATTTTAGTTTTATCTACATACTTGACAGATGGTTTACTGGAACAAGTTTGCATAAAAAATAGTACTGAACCAAGAATAATTCCAAACAGAATATAAGGCAAAAGTTCTTCAATTTTCTTTACCATTTTTTACTCCTTGTCTCCACTTCCACGCAGTATATCCAGTGCTTACACCAGCAGACAAAATTACAAAAATAGTCGCTATGTCATTCAGTGTCATATTAGCTATTACCGTTATTAAAGTTAAGAGCCATGATTTGGCTATAGAGTTATCTTGATTATTAGATAGCATATTTATTCATTGATTGTTAGACCTAATTTTTTAGCAACTATTTGATAAAGTATATTATCATCATCACTCCATGTATCTACTTCTTGCTTTGTCAAGAAAACGACATCACTAAATGATTTGTTTTCTCCGATGAAAGAAACTGTGATTCTGCAATAATTATTATCATTATTATTTATTGCAATAGATACATTATCAATAATCAATGTATTATATGTTTCTATTTTTTCTATTGTATTTATTGTTTTCATTTACGAAGTTCTCAAAACAGTTGATAGTGTTAAATTGCAAGTTACCGATACATTTGCTTGACCAGAAAAATATATTTCGATTTCATTATTAGATGAATTTACAGTTTGTGTAATTGTCCAAGTAGCATCATCAGTATAGTTTGTTGCTAAATTACTCCAAAGTAATGTTATAGAAGTAGGGGTTCTACTGACTAGTCCTTTAATTTCATAGAATGCTTTTTTATTTATTGTTGGATTAGTAGAGCATGTGATTAGTCCATAATATGAAATTGTTTCTCCGCTTAATACTTGTAAGTATACTCCGAAACTTCCTAAATTATACAATAATGTAGAGCCAGCACTTGTTGTATTAGCTCGCAGTGTTGTATATTCTGATTGATGCCTGCCTTGTTCTACTCCACCACTATTACTTTGTATTATTCCACTTCTACTAGTTTTGCCGTTCTCTCCAGATATTACTGCATACCATTTATTATTGGTATTATTAGCTCCACCAAGACTAGCAGAAAATTTAGAACCTGAAGTCATTAAATTAGCTTGACCGCCTAAAATAACAGAACTATCGGCATATGACATAAAATGGTCCCTACCTGCTAATATAGAGCTGTAAATTGGACCACTACCGTTTATGTACGAACTATAACCGCCAATATGATGCCCATAACTACCACCATCACTAGTACAAAATATCGAATCATGTATAGAACTAAAACCTGCACTGCTATTCATTGTATTATCAGAACCACCAATAATTGTGTTACTACCACCCCTTATTCTATTATTATATCCACCGATAATAATACCATTATTGCCTTCTGCTACTTGATTTGCAGACATTCTATTCATTTGTAGGTCTATTGACTGTGTTCCCCTTTTGTTACCACCAGTAGAAGTTCCATCTGGTAATTGTGCTAATATACTTCCATTAGTCCCTTTAGGTTGTATGACAATGTCTGAATGAGTTGTTGATGATAATGGGATTAACCTATTTGCAGATATAATGCTATTCACTCCGCTTGTATTTACACTTTCAGTAAATGCAGTTAATCCACCACCAATAGCATTCAGCGTAGTTCCTGTCAATGATAAATTTGTTCCGAGCGTAATTTCTTGCGGACTACCACTCGAAGTAGACTGACGACCTAGTAATCTATTTGCAGTAACATTCTGTATTTTTGTATATGTAACTGCTTGATTATCAATAGTCCATGTAGAACCAGAACCAGTTACAGTTATATCTCCTTTGTCTCCATCGGTTACTCCACCACCTGGAGTTGTCCAGCTTAAATTTCCAGAGCCATCTGTAGTAAGAACTTGTCCAGTAGAACCACCACCAATTTTTACAGTTCCCTGATTCATAAAGTATACATTAACATTCGGCGAACCACCACCACCGAAGTATACATTCATTGGAGTAGCACCTGGTCCGCCTAGACCATAGTTGATATACCAGTTATTCTTTACAAAATACTGTGCATTATTACTTACAGACATTTCCAAGTATGGAGTATTGGTTAATATCGCTGTAGCACCTTGTAAAAATAATTGTGCCTGACTAATTACTCTAGCATCATTACTATTTTCAATCTTCCAATCAGAATCACCATTTCCGATAATATCATCGTATATGTTGCTATCTGCAAGAGTTTTATTCTCTATGGGGTTTTCTGCAAAAAAATCTATAACTGTTATCATATTAAATTACATTTGCTTTTATGGTCAAACTACCAGATAGAACTGTGCCATCTATTGAGTACTCAACTTTAATTTCATTTGGACAGCCCCTAAACGACAAAGCATTTGAACTTGTCTGGAGTTCTGCATTAGTGAACTCTTTAATGAGTACTTCTTGATTTTCATTCTTTGCATAAAAACGAAGTTTACAACCAGCTCCAGTAAAAGTATATGCAGAGCCGATAGTAAAAAACACACTATCATATCCATTGAATGAAATAGTATTAACATCTGGACTTGTCATGTCCAGATTTTCAAACACTGTAAAAACCATTATACGCTCCTATGAATTGAATGACATATCCAGATATTAAAGTCCGCATTAACAAAACAATCTCCCCTATTATCGATAGTGAAGAAATAGTATTTATGTGTTATGCGTAATGAAGTAGCAATCATATTGCTTTGTGGAGCTGTATTGTACATGCTCCGAGTATATACTTGTTGTGGAGTAAACTCTAGTTCCTGATGCGTAGGAAAATAATTTTTTCCAACTACTGTAGGGTTATGAACATTACTTGACCACATAGTAATTTTTACATTAACTGGATTGATAGGTAAACTTTCTGGTTGATTAGTTTTTAATGCTACATGCACTAGTCCTCCGCCATGTCTAGCATGAGAATATAAACTACCTAGACCATTATTCGGAACCGTAAAGCCAGTTGCAGTAATAAATTCTTCTTCAAAATACCTTATGTCTGGTTCTATGCTTACAGTAGTAGTTCCATCACCACCAGTAGCCAATAGACCTGCATAATTAAAGTTATTAGATATATTACTTATCATCTAAATTCTCTCCTTTTTCTTCTTTTTTTGTTTACTGGTTTTGCTTCACCGCCAGTATCTTGTCTCGTGGAATTATTAGGTTTTCCAGTATCAAAATAAGCTGTGTTAAGTGTATCTGTTACCATTTTATTTACTGCATTAACATCCACGCTTCTTGCTTTTCCAGTGTAAGGAAAACGACCAGTCCACATAAAAGAAAACGGAACTCCATTCAGCCAGTATTGATTAGTTTCTGCATCATAAAATCTTGAAGCATCATATTTTGTCATAACAACTTTGTCATTCATATTCCCTTCTACAGTATAAAAACTTTTATCAGGGTCTATCTTTACTACAATACCAATATGACCAGTAGAATCTACATCAAGAGATTTTCTATACATAACAGAGCCAATTTCTGGCAGTGGCTTAACTATTATTTTGTTAGTAGCAATACTCAAATCTCTCATACTTCTTGCGCCAGCGTGCTTTGGTAGTATGTTTTTTGCTTTAACTACTTTACATGCTTCCTCGAGAACAACCCATGCAAATATGGCGCACCATGCCCAGTCGTTAGGCTTAATAATGCCGAATTCTTTTTTCATGGTATTGAGCATTACGCCTCTATTTAACCCCTGCTCTTCCCATGATTCTCCAGGATTTTTTTTGAATAACCAGTCATAGCATTGAGCTACTATTTCTTTCTGAAGCTCATTCTTGATAGTAGTTTCTGGAGTATATTCTGTTTTGGTATATTTACCTTGTTCTTTCGCCATAAATAGTAAAGTCCGTTATTCTAAAATAATTAAATGGGTTTATGGTTCTTCTCTTTTTATATACTCCATGACCAGCGTACTGTAAAGTTGTTTTATTAGAACTGCTAGTATTACCTTCAATAGTAGTTCCACTTTTTCCTTTCCAACTTTCTACTATACCTACATGTCCGAATATAGTAGTTCCTCTTCTCCAGATAAGCAAAGAACCAGATGGAATTTTGATATTTCCTTCGAGTACTTTTGTCGCTTTGATGCTATTCTTTTGAACATATCTGCGAGCTAAACCAGAGCGAACTTTCAGACCAGTTACTTTTGCACTATCAAGGCAATAACCTATAAATGCACCACACCATTCTGCACCAGGTCTCAGTCCTACTGATTTTAAGAATCTGTCTACCCAATAACCACTATTTCTTTTTTCTTCTTGTACTCCGATAAAACCTTTGGCAATAGTCAGAGTACTTTCTCTCTCATTAGCTATATGCAATGCAGATACCTGCACAGATGATATTAGCAAACAAAAAGATAGAATATGCAATAGGGTTTTCTTTAAGAATTTCATGTGTATTTACACCAGGTACTAAAAATTTATCTACGAACCATGCCGAACATACTGCCATACAGTATTTAGCAAAACCAGAAGCAAAAGTACTAAACTGTCCTTCACCTGGAAATGTTACTGCCACTAGCAAGAATGCTATCAGGAACATTGGAAAAAATGTTTTGATGATATTCATTGTGTTATCCTATTATTTTTTACCAAATACAAACAATGTATTACCTATGTTTGCTTTTGTATATCTTATATTATTTTTTTCTAGATATTCTATTATTAAATTTAATGCTGTTTTATTTTCTGGGTCAATTTCAATAAACTTTTCATTGGACCCATCTGTAAGCATTTCGATAAAAGCAATACGCCAAAACTTACTGTAAATTTTTTTGTTTATCGATGATAATGATTTATTATTATTTTGATATGCCATGTTACTTCTTTAGATATTCAAAAAATGCAGTTGCTCTTGACAAACTATTTGTGCTACTTGATGATTTTCTATAACCATTTTTTTTAGCTAGTTCAAGTAAATAGTATTTTTCATCATTGCTTAATTGAAACGGACTCTTTTTGAAATTTATTCCGAAGTCTTGAGCCATCTCATAAGCATCTGATTTTGTTAATTTTCTTACTCTTTGATACGCCATATTATTTACTCTGATATTTTCTTATTCTTACTTTTTTCTTCAATCTCTTGAGTTCTGCTAGTTTTTCTTCAAATCTATTTTTTTCAGTAACAGTTCTAAATTCTCCGTTTTTCGTACATAATACTGCTAGGACTGTTTTCCAGTATGGTTTATCCCATACTTCGATATGCTTCATGTATGTATGTGTTTTCTGATATGCCATGTTATTTTTCCATTTTATTTCTGTGTTCCGTAGACCACTTAAAACCTGCATCACCACCCCAGAGAGACCATGCTACTCTGCCAGGCGAAGGATATTTAGAACTACCTGGATAAAAACCTTCTGCTTGTTTATCTACTTCATGTCGTTTGAAAAAAGAGTACATTCTCTTTACTGTTTTCTCTGACAAATTATCTCTGCGAAGTAACTGTCTGGCTCTTGTGATACCAATAATTGTACCACCACTTCTACCTTCTTTTTTCCAGTCTAAACCTTGCCTTGCTTCTTCCATCATGGCTTTATTAGGTTTGTAGGTTTTCATTTTATTTTTTGGCTTTCCTTAAAATAAAGTAGTTTTTCAGTTTTCTCAAATCTTCTTTATCTTTTTTCAATTTTGCAAGATTTAAGTCTCTTTCTACTTCTCTGATATATCTGTCGTGGTTTTCCGAAACATAAATACCTGATGATGCAAATTGGTATAAGCCAGACCATTGACCTCCATGCCAATTATATGCTATTTGTCGGGCTTTTTCTTTCGTTATTGCCATTATACTAGTCCATTTTTTTTTACATAATCAGTCAGAAACTTTTCAAGCTCTTTAGCTTTATTTTTTTCGATAGCTTTATAGTCTACTGAATTAAATAGCTCAATCATGTCTGCTGGAACCGTTGTTAATACTAACTTTACATCGTATGAAGAACTAGACTTTTTAGGCATGTTATTCATATAGAGCTTGATAGCTAAATTAGATGCAAAGTCTAGTTTTTCATACTTGATTTTTTTGATGATAGATAGTAGCCATGATGGAATGTCTACTGATACCAGTTTATCGCTCATTTTTATATCTCCTTATTAGCTTTTTCTTCTTGTTTTTCTTTTTAGTCTTTCAACTACATAACCACTTCTCAATCTAAAACCGAGAGACTTAATTTCTTCAATAATAGATTTTCTTAATCTGTTTCCTTTGCCAATAGGTCTGCCCATTTTGTTTTTCCTTAAATTGTTTTCATACGACCATCTGGAGCCACTAATATCTTTTTATCCTGGTATGTTTTCACAGTCCAGTCTTCAGTGTCTCCATTGTTGTTTTTTATTTTTATAGTTTCGCCATCGCTTAAATTACTTAACTGTTCTCTCATTTTATTCACCTGGTTATTGCTAGGCATTGCAGGTGATTGTGCTGGTTGCTCATTGTTTCCTTTTTGAGTCATCCACATTTGCAGAGCTTGAGCGCCAAGAGAGAGCAAACTTTCCATTATTTTACTAGAACTTTCTGCTTGTTGTCTTTGCATTTTTTCTACTTCTTTCAGTAGTTCTTCTTCTTTCTGATTTATAGCATCATTGAGTCCGATATTTCTACGAAGCTCTTGTTCTGCATATACTTTGTCTTCTTTACTTTTTATTATTTCTTTTGTCATTTCATCGAGTTTAGAATTTAGCCTTCTAATCTCGCTATCTTTTTCTAAAATTTGCTCTTTCAGAAATTTGATACTATGACCATCCATGCTATCTGATTTTTGCACCAGAAAATTTTTCATGTTATCATTCAGACCATTGATACTGCGAAGCTGTGTAATTGTGCCATGAGCTATACACTTTCTTTCACCGTTCTTTTGTGTCTCGAAAACATGATATAATTTTCCGATATGAAAGTTTGTTGGAGCTGATTGAAAAAAATCATTCCAGGTATGCAAGCCGAGAGACAATAATTGTTCTCCAGTAAGTACTGTAGGCATATACCTATATTCTCCAGTATCTGGACTATCTAGGTTTTCTTTCTTTAGAATGCCTATCTCGTATCTCTTTGTTGCATCAATTTGTTGCATCACTTTCCTCTAAACAAATATATTAAACTGATAATTGTGCCTATTCCTGCAATTATTACACTGGCTTTAGTCCAGTTTTCTGTTCTTTCTATGTGATAATGTACTTGCTGTACTTGTGGTACTCCAGTATCATTAGTAGTGAGTTTTCTTTCTACTACTTGTCCAGTTACATCGCTAATATATGCCATTACTTTTTTGATAGTAGATAGACAAGTACTGAACCGAGTAGAACACTACCTACTGCATATCCTTTGTTACTTGTCTGATTATCTCTAAATTCTTGTCTATATTTTTTTACCATCACTCTATTAGTAACAGTTGATTTTTTTTCTTCTTTTGGTACTACTTTTTTTGTTGCTTTGTCAAAATACACTTGTTCTGGGTTAAGTATATTTCCAGTCTTTTTTACTGGTATGTTTTTAGCACAAAAATCAGATAATAGTTCTACTTGATTACCATGATTTGAAGCTATCAATATAGTATTTTTTTCTGGTAACAGACTAGCTATTTTTTGCTTTACTATAGGGCTACTACCTTCTGTAGATTTTGTCATTGGTGGAACTGAAAAATAATAACAGTTTTTATTTCCAATAGCATCTATAGTGTATTTAAGATTATTTATTTTTGTGTTAATATCAGATTGAATATATGCACCAGCAAATAGATATTTGTTCCATTGTTTGGGCGAAGTTATCGATAATACACCAGTGCTTTCATAAGCTCGTGTTACGCCTGCGCTGAATGTTACTAAAATAAATTCCTTCGGATATATTTTATACTTAATAAGTAAGTTATAGCACTCTTTCCAGGCATTTGCTGATTGATTATGCAGATAACATACATAGGTATTGAATTGTGTATATCTATCAAAACCTTTGCCCTGCCAGTTCCACATATATCCATCTCTATTTTCCAATTTATCACCAGGATAAAAATTTGGTGGAACCGTTCCTTTTTTTGGCATAGTTACTCCACCAACAACAAATATCAATGGAGCATTGACATCATGTGTAGATAGACTGATAGAGCCATATTTACCACGAACTTTCATTATCTATACAAAAAGTCTGCATGACAAATTAGTGCATATCTTTTGAACAAATTAGTCAGTTGAATATACTGATAACATAGAGCATTTACTTTAATTGATTTGATACCAGTAAAATGATAGTCGAATGTGTATGATAAAGGCAATGGCATACCAATACTTTTATCACCTTGATTATTCTTTGTTCCAAAATTAGTAGTACTACCAGAATTTCCGAGCAAATCTCTGTTATTGATAATAAACTCTGGTCTGAAGTAGTTAGGTTGCCAATCTGGTGGAACTGAATAAACAAATCTTGTTTGAACATTTGCCTGGTTATTATCTGTCAAACTATTTGTAATAGCATTGTTAGTTGCGCTGTCTTGTGCTTCACTATCATTTTTTCGAACATCAAGACAGTGAAACGATATATTTCTAACAAGTACTTCATTTGCATTAGTAAGCACACTCAAGTCTACTACTGGTCGTAGTTCGCTAACTGGAGAACCAGTGATAGCTGGAGTACCTGAAGTAGTACCAACAAGAGCTAGTTCATTCCAATATCCAAGACTATTATCGCTTATCCAAGCATCTGTTTGTGGAGTAGTTGTTTGACTTGTTGAAGCCCAAGTTACTGTATAACTTTTCCAGTCATCATAATTGACATAGTTACCAGCAAATAGATTATGGCTGTGATTTAATTGCATTTTTTACCTTTGTACGAGTATGAGTTCTGTAATTAGTGGAAATTGTACTATTGTTCTGGGAGTTACCGCTGTAGTTGTTACACCCTTAATACTATCATCTGCTTGTGTGAGACTTTCTCCCCAATACAAATAGTGATAATAACCTGCTCCATACACTTCTACACCAATATACGGATAATTTATCTCGATATTCATATTGGATAATTGAAGTGGTAAAGAAGTATGAGTCCAGTCTCCAGTAGCATTTCTGTATGTAGTAAACATATCACTACCAAAAATCATATCTCCAGTACCAGTAATAATACCAGTTGCAGAAGAACTACCTGATATATTAAATGAAAATTGATTTGGAAACCAGTCAGTACTTAACATACCGCCAACTATACCACTTCTACTACCTGCTTGATTCATGACATCGAATGTAGACCAGTTTTGACCATATTTTCCTACACCTACTAATGGAGCTGAAGGCGCTCCGCCTGGTCTATAAATATCATCTGCATTATTAAATTGAAAATCTGGATATGATGCAGAAGTATATGGAGATAATTTCCAGGTTACTTCATCATTTACATTATATCCTACTATAACTCCAGTGAAGCCACTACCAAACGCATCTGCTAAGTACAAATCTTCTGTATTAACAGCTCCAATATCCTCTACCAATGCCAACGGATACCAGTTAGGTATAAATTCATGCATATCATAAGCTCGGAAACTTATGCTATCTAAATACCATTTTTTACCTGCTACTACTGGTAGTGCTACATTCTCTTGTCCACCACCAATAGGGTTTATCCATAGTTGCCTTCTTTGAAAGTAACTATTTGATACTGGAGTACTTTTTGGAACCGATGGAACTACTGTAACATATCCACTACCATATGGATTTGGTAGTGTTTTTTTTGGAACCGTTCTCCATGTAGAAAAATCATCTACCATTGTTACATAGGTTACTCCACCAGGTAACAAAGCTGGTTCCGTATCTACATTGACCGATACATCTAAACTAGATAGACCAGGATAATTGAAGTTATTTGATAAATTCATTTTTTACTTCTGAAATAATTTAACACCGTTGAATGAGATTCCCAATTTTACAGAGAAATAAGGTGATTGATTTGAAATATATGGCTGTGTCTGACCAGTAAGAACCGAAGCTCCATCTGCTGTCCATAATTCATTCATTACTGTTGATTGAGCGCATATACCCTGATACCCTGTTTTTACTTTAACTCTACCATAGTGGAATTCAATATCACTATTTGCAGTAACATCTGCAAGGTCTGGTCTTTTGAATTGAACATGATTTGTATGTTGCGCCATAAACTGGATTTGAGATTGAATTTTCCATACATATCCCCTAAACTCTACAGAGCTTGCACTATTGACAAGTTCGCCAATTTCCACACCGATATTTGAGTAGTTTTTACCAGAGTTTAGGTTCTGAATGTTTATCATAAACTCATCTCTGTACTCATCATCTAGCTGGACTACACCGCGTTTATCAGTAATGGTAGCTGATATTCCAGTTACAAAAAAGTCTGCATCTGCTCCTACTAGCATATTGCTTGTAACAGTTCCATACGCAGAAGGAATCACCATTTCATGTCTATAGGTAAACGGTTCTAAGTAGAACTCTTTACCCATTTGGTCGAGCTGTACTTGTATTGCTGTTTGTGTTGCCATGTTATACTCTTTGATATAAAAAAGATTATAGGCAAGACAAAACTCTTGCCTTGCCTATAATTTGGAATAGGTAATAAATTACCAGATAATTACTTAACTGGACGAGATACTGTTCCGAACAATGTGAACTGGATATACCAGCCTGCATTCTGAATACTGTTTGGAGTAGCTGACTCGTCTGCAAAAGTAGAAGTTGCATTCGGCAAGTATGCCAAGTTAGAACCTGCTCCGAAAGTAGTATTGAGAGCTGTATATCCATCTGCTGGACGGAAAATAATCTCAAAATTACCGTTTTCTGGAACCAAAATAGGGTCTACCAATGGCAAATAGCGAACTTGCTTATCACCGAAAACTTGTGATGTCGAAGTAGTATTGTAAGCTGAAGCCAGACGAAGGTCTAACAAATCATACAATGGAATAGGACTATATTCTTTAGATTCTACTTTGAACTCAAGTTGTGAGAATGTAGAAAAACTATCGAGCAATGTTTGTTGCGCTAGTGTTGTTGTTACACCAGTACCCAAACTATTTGTTGGCTCTAACTGCAACTGCATATGAGCTGAAATATGAGTAATAGTTACTTTACGACCAGTTGTTGTAGGGAATGTCGCATTGCGCATCCATGTTGGCTTTGAAGTCGTATTGTTTGCAGAAAACAAGTTAGCTGTGCTAATTTGTTGACCTGGAGTATAGACAACTGCATCTTTGTAGTATTGATAGGTTAGTTCTCTATTGTCGCCTGCTGGTGGTAAACCGAATCTTGTGTTTGCCATTTTTTAGTTTCCTTAATAAATAAATTTTTGTTTAGAATCTGTTTGCTTGAAATTCATCATTCATTGCTGTTGCTTCTTCTTGCTCATCTGAATAATAGTCAGAAATAGACTCTGCATAATACTCGGACAAACCTTCACTTTCTTGATAATAGTCATTGAGCATTTCAGTGCCACCTGGCAAATCATAGACTGTTACTTGTTCGCCATTTGGCAAAGTTACAATACTTGATTCTGCAAGTCCAGATACTTCTGCTTCTGGTACTAATGACCATGCTACTTCATCGTCAAATACATTTGGAGCTACATAAATATAGCTCAAGTGTGATGCCATAATACCTACAGATGCATGTAATACACCTGGAATATCGAATGCTCCACCAATAAGGGCTGGAATACCCCCACCAACTAACATGCCTGCATAACCATCAAGACCGAGCAATTTCGGAATGATAGGATATGCAAGACCAGTAGCAACTGCACCTGCATGGTTTATCCACGCATCCTGAGTAGCAAAATTCTTTTTCAAATTTTGCTGAAACTTCATACTTGCCATAATTTAATTTCTATTTTGTTAATAAAATGCTTCGCGAGATTTACTTACTCCTCGCGCTTTGTTATCATTGTCTTTATTACCAGTATCACTACCAGTTTCTTTACCGAATTTTCTAAAATAATTATCTACGCTTTCAATGGGGTTTTTACCTGGTGGAGCGCCTTCAGATAGCATGATTCCGCCCATAGCTTTGTATACTTTTATTGCAAGTTTATTATCTGTAAACTGACCTTTATTTTTTGCTCCAAATTTACCTTCATAGTTATCAGTTTCCGTAAAAGCGTAGTTTTTTAGATTTGTGAGAATATCTTGTATTTCTTTATTACTTGCATAAATAGCTTCTGCAAGTCCTGGAGTATTTCTTAGTTTAAGAAATGTCTGATAGATATTTTCATAATCTGTCAGAATCAATGTTTCTTTACCACCACCAGCCATATTACTTTTTACCAGTTAATGAATAAATGAGAAGTAGTGCAACTAAACCAGCTCCACCATATAATACATAATTAGGAATGCCAGCAATAAGCTGTTTATTAGATTTTTGTGCAACTGTGTCAGTAATAACTTCTGGAGTATATCTTACCACATCTTTCTCTCTAGTTGATACATTGTATACACTTGTATCTTTAGGCTTAACTTCAGTTGCTTGCTTCATTCCATCATCTTTTTTAGCAAGTTTTCTTGCTTCTCCTACTTTCATACTGGCATTTGTTGTTTGCGCAGTAGTACTTTTAGCACCTGTCTGAACTTCATTGCCTTTTGTAGCATTTACACTATCAGACATGTTATTATTTATATACATAATTACCTTAAATAAATGCTATTCTTCTTTTCTTTTTACTACCACCTTTTTTATCATCTGGTTTTGGTGGCGTTGGTTTTGGTGGCGTTGGAGGGGCTACACTTTTATCAACAACCGGTATACCTGTTTCTGCAGTTATCGATGCAGAATAACACCGTCTATATTCTTGCGGAATTTCTGAAGGCAAAATATATGGTTCAGAATTTCTAGCACAAGTTTCTGCTTGTAATATCATGCTTGTTAGGCACATATTTGGTAGTTTTGTGTCAAGCTCTTGCCTGCCTGATGCTTGTTGAATAGCGTTTCTTTTTTCTCGATTATCAGTCAAGACTTTACTTTCAATCATAGCGCGAACTATATTATCTATATTTGGAGTAGTTGTCGTTAAACTATCTCCGATAGATAAAGTCGAAGCATTTTGGACAAGAGGACTATTGATAGTTCCATCTTTATTGATTATTCTATCATAATATCTCGAACTTGTTGCTTTAGTTTGTGCATCTAATACATAACCACCAACCTTGTATGTAGTAAGTAGATTATTAGAATTTGTTAAATTAGAGCCAGGCTTTAAGCCATCATAAAAACCACCTATAGAACCCTCTTTTGTTCTACCATATCCGAGCAAACTTTGAATTTTACTTGGAGTAACACCTAAGTCCATAGCTACTTGAGCCATCTTTATAGGGTCATTACTACCATACGCATCGAGTAATTTTTGTGCTGGGTTAATATAACTTGCTAAACCTTCTGGAATCAAACCAGCACTTGCCATCATAATCTGTTGTGTTGTCGGCATTTGTCCATTAGCTACTGTTTTTGTCAAGTTTGATACATTAGCTACATATTCATTTGCTTGTGTAGGAGTAATTGGTAAACCAGTCAATGCTCCAAACGCTACTAATCCACCAGTTACGGTTAATTTACCAATAGGTGATTCTAAAAAATTAGATACTTCTATTGCTATATTTTGTGGGGAAACAATACCTTTATCCCACCAACCTATTACTATATTTTTATCTTTAGGTATATTTGCATTTTCTAATTTTGTAAGTAAGTCAAGCCAATTAACATATGATATACCATTCTGATTTGGAACTTCTTGTCTTGATTTTGACCTACTTAAATGCAGTGTGCTTCCTGGATTGAACATAAAATGATACCAACCAGCTTGCCAACTTGCTCTTCCTTTTGTAGGAACATCTACACTTCCCTGCAAATACCAATACTCTCCCCTATTGATTTGAAATATCATAGGGTCTGAAAGTAAGTTTTTATCAAAGATTTGTTTATACTCTGCACTATCGCAGTTTCCAATCCAAACTAAATTACCTTGTTTTAGTTTGAAAAAATTTCCAGTATACTGTGTATTTCTTAATCTACTATATTCTTCTCTGCTCGATAAGTAAAAACCATGCGGTAAACCGCCATGTACTCTTGCCCATTCATCATTTCCAATACCAAACCAAACATCATGATATTTAGGGTCTTTTAATGCAGTCCAGTGTGGTATTTCAGTCATTTTAGGTAAAGACTGACAAGATTGTTCAAGGTATCTTTTTGCTTCAGCTTTGGCAAGCTGTCGAGTATTATTATTTATAGTTATCGGCATAGTAAAGTATATTTTATTGTTTGTTCATTAAATAGTATGCGATACCACCAGACAATAGTCCACCAATTACAGCTCCTCCCATACCATACACTGCATATCCAATACCTGCTCCAGCAACACCGCTAATAGCAATTTTTGTATTGTCACCTGAAAACATGCTGTTATCTGCCGTACCTGACACATTAGTACAAATAGCTTTTTTTTGATATTCTGGTAATTTATTGAAAACCGATACTACTTCTTCTGTTTTCATACTTTGCAAGAAATTTGCTATATCTTGCTCACTTGGTTTTATAGCACCTAAGTTATCTTCTAGTGTAGCTAAAGTAAATTCCATGTTATACTTCCAATGTTACTGACCGCTTGATACC
>Ga0181346_1000204_pt1 | contig 24305 bp, 6 predicted proteins | sample Su13VDMM15DN_FD_130100 | JGI IMG/M metagenome (GOLD analysis project Ga0181346, IMG submission 130100) | Freshwater viral communities from Lake Michigan, USA - Su13.VD.MM15.D.N | ecosystem: Environmental > Aquatic > Freshwater > Lake | place: USA: Michigan | collected 2013-07-15 | reverse complement strand
TTATAAAAAATTACTACAAAATGTTATTAAATTTTGATAGTATAATAATTTAAATTAAATTTGCTAATCTACATATTTATATGTATTAAAATAACAGACTATGGCTTCATGGGCAGATAAAATACCAACTTTCAATCCTTATGTTCAACAGTTACCAGTGGAAGCAATGGTAAAGGTTGGTATGGCTAAACAGCAACAGTATGAAGAGGGAGTACAAAAAATACAAACAAGTATTGACAATGTTGCAGGATTAGATGTTGCAAGAGATGTAGATAAACAATACTTACAATCTAAACTTGATGCATTGGGCAATAACTTAAAGACAGTGGCTGCTGGAGATTTTTCTAATTTCCAGTTGGTCAACTCTGTATCTGGTATGGCTAAACAAATTAGTAAAGATGAAAATGTAATCAATGCTGTAAGTGATACATCTAAATATAAAAAAGAAGTTGCATATAAAGAACAATTAAAAAAAGAAGGTAAAACTTCTCCTAATAGAGATTTTGACTTTAATAGAGATTCAGGTAAGTGGTTGAATAGTACAGAGTTAAAAGATAGATTCAATGCTGGCTATGTAGAACATACAGATGTAAATAAAAAAGTTTTAGATATTATTGATAAGCTTCATCCTGGAGGATTTACAAAAGATATAATAAATCCTCTTAAGAACGATGGATCTATAAATTATGAATTAATAGCAGATGTTATGCATCGCCAAGGTGCTAAAGAAGTTACAGAAGAACAAATCAAAGTGGCAGTTAACTCAATGTTAGATACAAAAGATCTTGATGAGTTAGCTAGTCAAGGTAGATATAACTATCAAAGCTACACTCCTGAAGATTTAAAAGAAGCTGCTACAAGATCTTATGATGTTACTAAAAAAGATTATACACAAAAATTAACTGCATTACAACAACAACTTTTAACTACATCAGATCTTGGTCAACAAGAGGATATTAATAAATCTATAGCATTCTATAAAGATCAACTTGGAGATGAAAAAGAAAACATAGCATCTAGTCTTGATGCAAAATTATCATCTACACTAGAAAATATTGTAACTAATCCTGATGGTGCAAGAGGTTCTCTTTACACTACAAATTATTTATCACAAATTGGTAACGGTTTTAAATATAGAGAAGTTGTAGATGAGGTGTTAAGTAATCCTGCAGCAGACTATAAACTAAAAGTTCAAAGTCTTGAACTAGATCAAATTAAAGAATCTAATCTACAAGCATATAGAAAAGAACAATTAAAAGTAGACTATGTTAAAATTGGTCAAGAGGAAAGAAAAATAAAAATAGAAGAAGATAAGTTAAAACCATTAGGTGGAAATCTAATTACATTCAAAGGTAGTGGGGATCCAACTATTGATAACCTAGATTCATTAAAGAATGCAAATGAATACTTAGGAGAACTATCTTCTCAGAACGATAGTATATTATCAACTCTAGCTAATCAAGCATCAAGTGCAACAGTTAAAGCTAATCCTAAAGACATACTAAAAAAGATACAAGAGTATAGAGATGGTAAGTATAAAGGTACATTAGACATGGATACTAAAGCAAACTTTGATGCTTATATACAAAACAGTAATATAATTGCAAATCAAACAGAGTTACGTAACAAAAAAGAAGATGAAGCTTATAGAGAATTAACTGGAGATAAAGGAACACTAAATAGTTCTTTGAGTAACCAATTGTCAAGACATGGAGGATTATCAGTAAAATCTAAAGATGGTATAAGTTATAATTTTACTCCTAGAGAAGTATATGATTTTTTAAGAAAAGAAAAATGGGAAGTTGGTGGAGGACAAGCTCCTTGGACAAAAGTTAAAGTGGATGTTGAAACATTAAGTCCTAGAGAAAAATTATTATATGCTAGTTTTAAAAATAGATATAATGTTGCAACATATGCAGATGACAAAACTACAGGAAACAAAACTATAGATGCATACATTGGAGGAATAGGAAATGTAGTTAGTAAAAATGCAAAAGTACATATGGATGTTACAAAAAAAGTAGCAGAAAAAATGGCTCCATACACTGGAGGATTTGGTACAGATCAAGCTAGTATAAGATTTAAAGATAATACAGACAAAGGTGGATTTATTTCAGATCTTACTAATATAGCTGAGGCAGATTTAAAAATGAAAACTGGTGGAGCAAACTATAAACCAGAAACAGTAATGTCAACATTAACTAAAAAGAGTGCTGAAGAGGTAGACTTTGGTGTAGAAAGAAAAGGAGGTCAATACTATATACAAGTTGTAAATAAAGCTGATCTAACAGATGTTCAAATGGTTCCTGTAACAGCAGATTTTGTTGCTAATAATCCAAGTCTTGGTCAAAACTATTTAAATAAAAATTTAGATTTAAGTGAAGCTTTCTTAAGAAACGGAGGAACTACTAACATCTTTAAAGATTATAAACATGCTCGTTATACTACAGGTAAAATAGGTGGTACATTACCAGATGGTAATAGAACTGTTACTCTTCCAATTGCTGCAGATTTAAATCGTAAAGGAACAGGTATATACCCAACTTTTAGATTAAAAACAAAAACTGGTGAGTTAAATTTAGAATATCCTTATCCTATAGATATTGGTGAGTTTCAAAACAATTATTTACCATCATTGAATAATGATAAGATCATAAAGTTATTTAAAACACAATATCCTAATATTGAAAATTTAATAAAATAATAATGGCAGAAAATACAGTCAATCCTATAAGACCTTTATTAGGTAATACATTAGCATCAAATAGTACTATTGGTATTCCTAGTACACCTATGCCTCAATATAGAGGTGTTGATTTATCAAGTGGTGATGAAATGGTTAATGTTAGTGATGATTTTTTACCACCTCGTGCAAAATCGGGAGATGATGGTTTATCAAAAACAGTTACCACTGAACAGTTATATGGTGCTAGAAGATTTGATTTTTTTGAACCTACAAAAGGAGAGAATGAATTTGCATATGGTCAGAGTACCATGGACAAAGCTATAAATGGTACATTAAAAGGATTAAACTTAGCAGCTACTACAATAGCTGGAGGATTTGGTGTTGTTGCAGGTACAGCAAGATGGGCATTGCCTGGAGGTAAACTTTCTGATATATGGGATAATCCTATAATGAATGGTTTAGATAAATATAATAATGAGGTGGATAATTATATACTACCAAATTATTATACAGATGCTGAAAAAAATGCATCATGGTATTCAACAGAGAACTGGTTAACATCAAACTTCTTATTTGATAAGTTAATTAAGAACTCTGGATTTGCTGTTGGAGCAATGGTATCTGGTAATATAGCAAATGGTTTATTTGGAGCTGCAGGATCTTTACTTGGAGGAGTAGCAGCTAGAGGAGCAGTAATTGCTGAAGCATCTCAAGCATTTAAATTGTTTACACCACTATTAAGAAATACATCAAGAGCTTTCTCTGCTGCTAAAAATATTGAAGCTGCTGCTATATTAGAAAAAGAAATATCATCTATTGCAGACTTAACAGCTAAAACATCTGAGTTAGCTAGCATTGCTAAAACTACAAATCAATTTGCAAAAATTTCTGATTATTCAAAGAGAGCTGCCATTGCTGCTTATTCATCAGCAGGAGAATCTGCATTTGAAGCATTGCAAACATCTAATGAATATAGAAATAATCTGATAGAGAAATATAAAAAAGAAAACTTTGGTGAAGAACCAACAGAAGATATTTTAGAAAAAATTAATATTGAGGCCCAGAGTGTAGGAAAAATTTCTTTTCTTGGTAATATGGCATTGTTATCTATAACAGAGAATGCACAACTTAATAAACTTATAGGTTCTACTTATTCTGCTGAGAAGCAAGCAGCTAATAGTTTATTAGGAGTATCAGAAGATGTTATTTTAAAAGAAGGTAAATACGTTGCTAAAGAAACAGCTACTAGAGCTGGAAAAATATATGATAAGGTTACAGGTGTAGGCAAATATGTTTTTGATCCTAAAGAGATGGGTCAGGAAATAGGTCAATATGCTTTACAAGTAGGTACACAAAACTATTTTAATAAAGCAAGAGAAACTAAAAACGCTGATGCATTAGTTGATGGATTTCTTTATGGAATGTTTGGTGAGACAGAAGAAGGAGAAAAAGTAGGAGCATTAGTATCTAAAGGAGGTCTTGAAAGTGGACTCCTTGGTGGTATCACTGGTGGGTTAATGCAAGCTAAAGGTACATATAAACAAGGTAAAGCATTAGCAAGTAATACAGAAAAATTTATTAATAGTTTAAACAATGCTCCTTCTTTTCAAGAGGCATTTAAAGAAAGATTAGCTGGAGCAAATAGAGGAATTGTATTACAGGAACAACAGCAACGAGCTACTATTAGTGGAAATAAATTAGATGCTAAAGATATTAATACAGACATGGTGCATAACTATCTAGCTCCTCGTATTAAATACGGCAGGATGGATATGGTAATGGATGATATTGCAACTCTTAAATCTAATGGTTCGACAGAAGAAGGATTAGCTTCTTTAAAGGAACAAGGAGTAGCAAGCATTAATGACACTGTAGATAGTTATCAAAAAAGACTTAACAGATTTACTACTACAGCAAAAAATACAGAACAGATATATAAAGCTGCTGATCTAAGATATAGTGGTGAAGTATTAAAAGATGAAGAAGGTAATCCAATATTATCTCCTGATGGTAAACAACTTAGAAAATATTCTCCCTATGTTATTGATAAGATGGTATATGCAGCTAGTAAGATAGCTGATTATGATCTTCGTATACCTACAGCTAATCAATCTTTAGCAGCAGCAGGTATAGACACTTCTAACATATTACAAAGTATAATACAAAATAATAAGCCTAATAGAGAGGCTACTGACCTAGCATTGAAACAAATCAATGACATGGATGTAATTTCTGATGTTAAAGACATTCTTAAGACAGCTTTATCAGACACTATAGAACTTTCCTTACGTAGAAAAGTTTTCATGCAAGAGTATGATGATATCAAAAGAAAACCTTTGAACTATGAAATAAACCCTGAGTTTGCATTTGGAGCTTCAGAAGAGCTTGATGTTAAAGTGGAACAACAGGAAAAAGTTAAAGGAAAAAGAAAACCTTTAATAACAGAGAAAGAATTAGAAGTTAATAAAGAGTATTCATTAAAAGAACCTTTAAGAAAAGAAGGAACTACATTACAGCTTGCTCCAAAGATCACTGTGCTTTCTCAAACATTAGGTGGTGAGTTTGAAGTGAGACTTCCTAATGGGAAAGTAAAATTCATTACACCAACAGAATTTAAAGAATATAACATTTCAGATGAAGATAATACTTCTGAAGAAATGAGTGATATCTTAGATAAGGCTATTGACACTGTATTAGATAAAGAAGAATTTGCTGATTACAAAGATCAATTAGAAATAGCTGGTGTTGATAATATTTTTAACAAGAGAGCCTTTATAAATGATCTAGACAATCAGAAACTTATTGATGCTATTGAAAAAGAATTCAATAAACAAGCTGGAGATTTTATTGCAAAAAAAGAAAAACAGATAGCACAGCAAAAACAACTTGTTCAGAATAAAGAACAGTTAACTAAAGAACAGGCTGATATAGAAAACAATTCTGGTACAGTGGTTATCACTACAGATACTTCTTTCACTCCTATGGATGAAGCAGGTGCTATTGTAGATGCTAATATATTCTTTCAATCAGGTACAACTGAATCAGAGGATTATAATGATCCTACGTTATCTGCACAACATGTAAAGAACTCAAGAGAGTTCTTGAATAACATAGACTCATTACCTAACAAAGGTAACATGAGAGCTATTCTTGTGACTCCAGGTCAAGAAGGATTAGTAGGATTAGAAGGACTTGCTAAGTTATCTTATGGTAGTTATGATATGTCTAATGTATTAGATGTTGAGAATGGATTCATAGGTCAAGTGTTTATTGTACAAGAGAATGGTAAATCTTATTTTATTGATAAGGATGGTAAACAACTAGGAGAAGTTGGTAATCAATTGAGTGAGGAAGATATGAAAAAAGTTATCTTCCAAACAATGCGTACTACCAAAACTACTGATAGTAAAGGTAACCCACGCTTCAGAGGAAAGCAACAAGAATTATTTGAAGCATATAAAAAAGAATACATTAAGTTCAGAGAAGACTTAATTGCTAATCAGGATCAAATGCCTGCACCTTTTGAATTCACTGTATCTAGAGGTATTCCAAAAGAGAACATTAATCCAGATGGTACTAAAGAAAGAAATCATGTAGGAGGTATTCTTATTGATAAAGATAAGATAGGCTCCCAAGAGAATCTAATTGTTATACCAACAACAGGAAGTATATTCCACAATGGACAAAGTATAAAGTTTCCTGATGGTACACCTGTATTACAATATGGTTCTACATTACAATTCTTAAACAATAAGAAGTTTAATACTAAAGAAGCATCCACTATATTTCAAGTGGTAAAAGCTTTTGCTGCAGATACTCTTGCTCAATCTGAATCAGGAGCTCCTATCAGACTTAACAGAGACTACAGTGATTACTTACAGAATGTTTTATATTGGAGAGTTGGTCAAACAAAGACTAACAATCAAATAAACATTAATACAACTGCAATGACTATTCAGATAGGAGGGAAAGAATACTCTATGTCTGAAATAGCAAATAATGAAAAAGAGATAGTTGATAACTTGAAAGAGGCTTTCAATGCAATTAATAATATTACACTTACTAAAAAGTTTGATGAGGAGTTCTTAGAATATACATTAGATACGAATGGAGACTTAAACAAAGAACCAATTGAATGGAAGAACTATCAAACATATTTACTATCAGATAAGAATCCTGATGGATCTGCAAGATCAATAGATAGTACACCATTAACAACATCTGTAGCTGCATCAACTGCAGACATTCCTTATTCATTCAAACAAAGATATGCTACAATAGAGAGTATGGGATTATCTATTCCTACTCCTACAGTTGAAGCTCAAGCTGCTGAACCATCAGTTCCTGGTGTTGAGAAGATAGGAGAATACACAATTGGTAATGATACACCTAATACATATACATTATCAGGAGATCGTCCTGTAAGCTTTACAGCAGCATATGATGAGAATGGTAAAGTGGCTGTACAAATAGAAAGTAATGAAACAACAAAAACTATAGCAACAAATAAAACTGCTGATGGTAAAAAAGTTGTTGATGAAGTTATTATTCCTGCACTTAAAAATATTGCAGCAGAGAAAGGACAAGAATTTGATCTTACTAAGACTGATGAGGAATATGTATTTGATTATTTAGCAAACACTATTGCTAGTGATTTACAGAATAAGAAAGATACAGCTGTAGCTCCTGTAGTAGAAGAAACAGTTGTTGAGGAAGCTCCAGTAGTTGAAGAGAAAAAAGAAATACCTACAGGTGCAGATAGATTTAATGGAGGACCTGCTAATCTTCCTGGGTATAGAGCTGTTGGTGCTGATGGTAAAGAAAGAATGACTGATGCAGAATTTCAGTTATTCAAAGCATGGCATGCGGAAAATGCTGCTAATATTCCTTTTGAAGTGGTAGATAATCTTATCACTATGAATAATGGTGAGAAAGCTTGGGGTGTATTTGAAGATGGTGTAGCTAAGTTTGTAAGAGGTGGATTAAGAGGTACAGAGTATCACGAGATCTTTGAAGGTATATATAAAGGAATGTTATCTCCTGAAGAACAACAAGCATTGCTTGATGAGTTTAAATCTAATGCAGGTGTATTTACAGATAGACAATCTGGTAAGAAGATAAACTATGCAGATGCTACAGATCTTCAAGCTAAAGAAAGAATAGCAGATGACTTTGCTGATTTTAGAAAAGGAAAACTTCCAGCTAGATCATTAGGAGAAGCTATACGTAATTTATTTTCTAGAATACTAAACTTCTTTAAATCATTTGTAACCAATCCTTCATTGAAAGAAGATTTATTCAAAGCAATTGATACAGGTAAGTTTAAAGAAAGAACATTATCACCCACTGTATTTAATGAAGCTGCTGAATATAGAGCTGTAGAAGGATTAACTGAACAACAAACAAGAGAGTTTGTTCAAGATATGACAGCTAGAGCTGCAGGTATATTATATAGTGAAGGAGAGAAAGGTTTATTGTTTTCTCCTGATGGGATCACTAGTGGGTCTATGTATAGTAAAATAAAAACACAATACAGTAATGAGTATTACGCTAATGGTTTCAGTAAAATGGAATTGTTAGGAGATGTTGCATGGAATGAACTTAAAGAAAAAACAACACTTTCATTACGTACATTAGGTATAAGTTTTAATGAAGAAGATAAAGTTAGCATTAATGATGAAGAAGCAAATAAAAATGATTATGCTCCAGAACCTTTCTCAACAGATTGGAAAAAGAATTCTACAGGAGCTATTAAGTTTTCATTAGCTACATTATTAGAAGTACAAGCAACTAATCAAGAGAATTCTCTTTCATTTAAACTACCTGCTCCTAAAGTATCCAGTGTAGTAGGATTTAAACTTTTAAACTTCACTAGAGCATTTGCTACAGTGTTGGATAAACTTTCAAACACTACATCTGTTACAAAGATGGTAGATAAACTTAGTGACTTGGCTAAAGATGATCCTAACTATGTTAGATTGTTCCAACGTGTAGGTGGTAAGTTATCTAATAGAAGTGTTCCATTCAGTGACTTTGATGCAACTGACTGGAGATACTTCATTCAGTTTACACAAACATTTACTAAACAAAAACCTGATGCATTAATTCAATATAAAGAAGGAACAGAAACTTATGTAGCTCCTGCTAATTTATATACAGCAATTAAACAAACTCAAAATGGTTGGATGGAGAACATTAAAATGTTATCATCATCAGATGCATCATTAATTAGTTATGATAAAGTTAATAAAACATATCAAGTTGATACAGAAAGAATACAAAATCTACCAACTAATTTTCCACAAGATAGAGTTAAGTTCTTAGAAGAGATAGGTATTGACTTTCCATTGGAAGTTTATAATAAATTAAAAGATCTTGAACAAGTTTCATTTGAAAAAGCAGTAAGTGCTATTAAAAAATATCTAGGTGCTGAGAAAAATATAATGACTGTATCAGGAAAGACTCTTGGTAACATTGGTGGTCAGTTTACTAAGTTAGCAGAACTATATAACAAAGTAACTAATCCTAATCAAGAGAGTACATACTCAGGAGTGGAAGGACAAAAAATAGGTGCCTTTGCTGAGAACAATGCTCCTTCATTATTTGAAAATGAATTCAATGAAGCTAACACACTTGATGAGTTATTAGAGAAAAGACCTGAATTAAGAGATGTTTATTCTAAAGGAAGTCAAGTCTTGAAGAAAGGTGGATTATTCTTTGATGCAGAAGGTAAGAGAATCAAAGAGATGAAAGTTTCTTACATACAAGGAACTAAACTTATTGATGATAACAAAGGTATAGCTACAACTAAATTAACTTTAGGAGAAAGGTTTACACAAGAGATAAATCAAAATCTTGATGGTAACTATTATGTATTAATTCCTGCAGATGGTTCTACTGAGTGGATGATGAATCTTGGTAACACTATAAAACTAAAAGAGATTGAGGGTGGAAGAGCTTGGAGTAAAATCAATAAGATATTCCAAGGATATTTGAAAGATGACATTGCTCTTGCGTTAGATTTTGAAAATAGGGAAAAATTAAAAAGTATTGAAGGTAAAGCAAAGGAGTTACGATTCTTTAAAGATATACTTTCTGAAAAAGCACTAGCTGATATAAATGAACTCATAGAAGATAATGCTACTATGGAATCATTTGAAACTTACATTAGTGAGAATGTAGAAGATATTAATAATTCTATAAAAGAATACATAGATTCAACTGTTGCTGAGACAAGAGAAGTGCTTACAGAGAATAAACAAATTAGATTACTTAAAGAAGGAGTGTACGCTTATAGTGGATTAATTGACACATTTGCAAAAAATGAAGCATTTGATAAGTTTGCTCTTTCTGATCAAACCATAAATGATATATTGACATTTGCTAATGTTAATTACATCATTAATAATATTGAATATCACAAAGTTTTATTTGGAGATCCTTATCAGTTTGCTATTAAGGAAGATGGATCTTTAGATGAAACCAAACGTATCAAATCTTTCTTATCTCCTAGAAGAACTACATTTGACACTCCTGAATTTAATACGTTCTTAAATCAAAACTTAAATAAGATTGGTGAGATTAATTTAAAACCTGGAGACCCTGGATACCAACAATTCAAAGCTTATACTAACACTGTAACATTTAAAGATATAACTACTGCAGGAAGTCTTAGTAATGCTATTTCTGCTTATAGTAAAACAAATGAAGCTGATGCAATGTCTTGGTTAATGGATGGTACATATAGAGAGATTAAACTTAAGAATGGTCAATGGAGTGAAGAAGCTGAAGCTTGGCACCAATGGCAAATGGCTTATACAAGACAAAACTATCCAGGATATACATACACTAGTGATAACCTTAAAAGACATGACACTGCTTTAGTTAAAACTAAAGAGCCTAAACATGTATTAGAAGTATTAAAACCTATTGTGTCTGGTAATAAATATGGTAAAAACAATTTAGATCTTGTTCTAGATAAGTTTTCACAAATGCCTGTATACTACAGTATGGTAAAAGGTACTACACTGGAGAAACTTTACACTAAGATGTTTGAAGCTGGTGTAGGATATGCTATTGTTGAATCTGGTAGAAAGGTTGGAGCTGAAGAGTTACATTCGTTGTATAATACAGATGGTTCATTTAATGATGATGCGTTCAATAATAATATTCAAGTGCCTTGGAAAGCTTATGGTATCCAGGTAGAAACTGCAACAGAAGGAACTAAAGAACAAACAAGAGGATCTCAGCTTACTAAGTTATCAAGTATGGATTTATTTGATAATGGAAACACTATTGGAGCTACACCTGAAAGACAAGAAGCTATTAGAAATGAATACAATCGTAATGTAAGAATCTTAAATGATTTACATCAACATGGATATAACACTCTATTAACTAGACTTGGTGTTGTAGATAATGGAAATGGATTTACACTTAAAGATGGTAAAGCTGTATCTGAAACTCTTATGCGTGAATTGTTAAGAAGAGAAGCTTCTGATAATACAATAGATACATTACAGCTTGATAAAGAGACTAATCAATTCTTAATTCCATTTGAAGCATCTCCTTCTTATATTGAGATAAGAAATGTTCTTTACTCATTGATTGATAAATCTATCATCTCTCCTAAGATGAATGGTGGTGCTCACGTACAGGTGCCTGCAACAATGTTTGAACAAGCAACTAAAGGAAGAAGTCTTGCTATTAAAACAGCAGAAGGTTGGAAGAAAATATCTAAAGAAGCTTACAATGCTCTTTCTGATGCAGATAAGAAGAACGTAATGTTAACTGATGACACACTTAAGTTTTACACTAAAACAGATCCTTATTGTGAAATATTACTTCCTCATTGGTTAAAAGGTAAACTTGGTCAGCATGCTAATAAAACAGATGAAGAACTAATAGAATACCTAAACAATACACCTGATGGTAAAGCTTTGTTACAAGGTATTGGTTTCCGTATTCCTACACAAGCTCTATCTTCTGTAGAAGCAGTTAGAGTGAAAGGGTTCCTTCCACAATACATGGGATCAACTGTTGTTGTTCCTTCAGAAATTACTACTAAAGCAGGATCGGATTTTGATATAGATAAGTTAAACATGTACCTTAAATCTACTTACCTAGATAAGAATGGAGATGTTAGACTAATCAAATACATGGGATCTGAAGAAGCTACTAAGGAGTTCTATGGTGATATGTTTGATAAAGGATTACTTCTTAGCAAAGAACAAACTAGACAACTAGAACAAGAGCTTGCTCTTGGTAAAGATGCTGAGTATGAAGATAGACTTGTTAAGAGTATGTTTGGTGATCTTGGTGTATTCTCTGATGAAGACATCATTGATGACTTTACTAAATTATTAACTGAACAAGGAGTCAAAGAAACTGTTGTAAATGAAATGTATAAGAAATCTTTAGAGAATGAATACTATGACTCTCTTGAGAAACTTATAACATTACCAGAGAACTTTGAAAGACTTATATCTCCTATTGGTGATGCTGGACTTAAGGCATTATCTATCGAATTAGATAGGTTAAGAGGATATGATGAGACAACTATTAAGAATAGAATGCTTGATAGAAACTATCTAACTACTCTTAGAAACTCATTTGTAACAGCTAAGCGTTGGGTAGGTATTGCAGCAGTTAATATTACAAATCTATCATTGAAACAAAAGAGTAAAGTGTATATCGATCCTTCTAAGTTCTCAGGATTATCTGCACAAGATGAAAAATTCTTAGGTGATGGAGAGATTGCATTGAAACATAACACAGTGATGATTGATGGACAGGAAAGAGTTTCTTTATCTGGAACAACAGTAAAAGATTCAACTGAACTTATATCTGATAGACTTTCTGGATATGCAACATCTTTTGTGGATGTAGCTAAGGATGACTATATAACTAAGATTATACAATCAGATCTTGTTACTGGTACATTCATGTTCCTTGAGAATATTGGAGCAGGTGAACAAGCAGCAATGTTCTTAAATCAACCAATCATTTCTGAATACTTGAAATATTTAAATAGTGTAAGTGCTAAAGGATTATTTACTGGTAAAAATATTAGTGCTATAAAAAATAGGTTTGTAACTACTAAAGATAATCTTGCATCTACAGAATTAAATGTTACAAACTTAGATGGTAATATTATAGATTATTATGCAGGCACTACATTCAATGCAACAAGAAATGCTGAACAACATAAGATACTTGATGAGTTCTTGAAATATGCTAAGATGGCTGAGTATAATTTTAAATTTACACAAGCTACAAACTATGATACCACTAAACTAAGAAGTGCTGAAACACTTTCTAAGAAACAATGGAGAACACAAACTGCATTAGATACAAACATAATAAGTTCTGTTGATAAGATATTGAATTCTACATTCATTGGACCACAGTCTAAATTCTTAGATAAGTCTACAGAAGCAATGGGAGCTGTTCTTAAACTTGATCAACTTGAGTTTAAAGAAATAACTAACACTGTTCTTAAAAGCTTTGGTGACAATGAGTACTTAGCTAATGATAAGTTTGAGAAGATAGCAGTGGAGATCAAAGCTGCATTCATTGACTATGTTGTACAGAATGAAACTAAGTATAGTGACAGGATAAAAGAATTGCTTATAGATGATAACACTTCTGTAGCAGTTAGAATGGAAGTAGCTAAACAGAACAATCCAAACCTACAAATTCTTAAAGAGTTACAAGTTGAAACAGGAGAAAGACCTGATGGTGTAAAAACTATTAGATTGAAAGTGAGACCTGATAATGCTTCTGATAAGAATATGTACACAGGAATGATGAGAGAACTTAGAGACACTCCTGCAACAAATCAATTATATAAAGACATTGTAGAACTATCTATATTACAAGGAACATATGCTTCTCCATTATCTATTAGAGAGATTATCCCAATAGAAGACTACAGTGCTATAGTGGAACCAATCATTTCTGGACTTGTAGCTAATCAAAATCTTGATGAGTTTACTAAAGGATGGTATCAAAGAAACAATTTCAAAAACTCTGATGTATTTCCTACTGTAGAAAACATTAAGTTCTTCATAGACTATAATGAAAAAGTTATCAATACTCCAGAAGGACCTATGTATAAATACTTCTCTTATGCATTTCCATCAGTAGAAGGTCTTGGTATAAAAGGAGATGAAAGAAAGATTTTGTTTCTTAGTGAGAAATATAACTTTATGGATTTAAAACATGACTATGTTAAAATTCCTAGAGTTATGAATGGTATAGATATGGTTAATGGTAAGGAAGTTAATTCTGCTGATTACGCTAGAAGAAAAGCTAAAGGAGATTACTCATTGAAGGATTATTTTGGATATGAAAAAGTTAAAGATGAATATGGTCAACCATTAATTATATATAAAACAATTAAAGGAGAAATAATAGGTCATCATGTATACAAACTTATCAATCTATATGGAGATGGTAATAGAGCTACAGAAAACTATGAATATTTCAAACCATCAGTGATTGATAATGGATCAATGAAAATTAATACAGAGATTCCTAATGCTGACATTATTAATTATTATGGTGCTAGTTTAGAAAAAGAAGACTTATCTTTACCAACATCAGAGTATACTGATGAAGATATAGAAAGACTTATGAATCCACCAGTAGAAGAGTATTTTACAGAAGAAGAAATGGAAAATTATGAAAAAGAAAGTCTTTTCATTCCTCCACCTTATATAGATCCTACAGTTGAGAAAGCTAAGCAAAGAGAATTGTTTACTGTTGAAAGAGGTATGGCTCAGAAATCATTTAGAGGAAAAACTCTTAACTTTGTAGATAATATTGCTACAACAAAAGAAACTGTAGTGGCAATGAGTAATAGCAAAAAGACAGGGGTAATAAGTATTGATCAAAAAGCAATGGCTCAGAAGTTTGAAGATAAAGCTTGGACTAAACCTGCTAAACAATCAGATGGATCTTTTGCAACTCCTCTTGCTGAAACTCAATTTAGTACAATGGATGAGTGGTTTACATTTGCATTGATCCATGAAGTGAAACATGATAGTATATTAAAACAAGAAGGTGAGACTACTGGTCAGTATGAAGATAGAATCAATCAAGCTGCAATAGCAGACTTAAATAAAAACTACAATGTTCCAATTAAGACTGTTACTGTTGAATTATCAAATGAATATAAAGCTATTGATAAACAAAATATAAAAGATCAATTAATTAATGGAGATTATTATATTTCTACTGGAGAAGGTGCAAATGAAAAAAATATTAAAGTTGATGAAAATAATGTAGAAGATGCTTTAAAATTAAAAGGTAATTCTGAATTAGTAACTAAAGGAGTTAATAATAAGTTCTTTATAGCTGCTGTTCCTGATGCTGTATATAACATACCTACAGGATCTAGTAGTTTTGAATATGAATCAATAGAAGATATAATATCAGATATTGCTGCTGAAGATAATAAATACCTATCTGCAGAAGAAAAACTAAGTGCTATAGAATATCTAAAACAATATGGAATAGATCTTTCAGAAAAAGAATTTGTAGATCCAAATCAACTATCTTTGTTCAGTGATGAAACATGGGAGCAAGAGGAAAATAATGATACTTGTGAACCTTTTTAATAAAAATAAATAAAACTAACAATGGCTTGTAACGATAAGAAAAAATTTACAACAGCAGAAGCATCCTCTAAAGCATCTTTAAGAACTAAAGGTGCTATAGATGAATATTTAAATATCAAGGATACTAATTTATTCAGAAAGTTAAATAAAAAATGGTCTGAGTATGCTAGAAATAAGTTTAATGTCAAAGGGAATTTATTTTTAGAAGAGAATGATAAAGCTATTCCTAATAAACTATTATTTAGACAAATAGACAGAGCTAAAGGTATAGTCTATAAACAAAAAGTAGGAACAGAAACAAAAGCTGCTTCTCCAAAAACCATTGCTGCATTAAAAGATTTCACTAAACGTATTGGTGTAGATATAAAAAATGTAAAAGACATTGTTATTGATGGTGTAAGACAAGATGCTAACGGTGCTGCTATAATGATGCAGAAGCTTATTCAAGTGGTAGAGGGTAAAGAAGCACAAGCTCTTCCTGAAGAAGCTATGCACTTTGCTGTTGAGATAATTGAACAAAAAGATCCTAAACTATTCAATCAACTTCTAAAAGAGATCACTGATTATAATATTTATAATGATGTACTTAGAGATTACTCAGATGATCCTAACTATCAAACTCCAGAAGGTAAACCAGACATCCGTAAGCTAAAGAAAGAAGCTATTGGTAAAGTGTTAGCTGAAGTGGTTATTAATCAATCTGAGGGCATCAGTGAGCATCCAGAGAAGATAGCTAAAGTTGAAACTTGGTGGTCTAAAATAGTTGACTACTTGACAAACTTATTCACTACAAGTGGATTTGATCAAGCTTCTATGGATATACTTTCTGGCAAGAGTATTGGTACAGCTGAAGATATAGTAGATGGAGGTGTATACTTACAACAGACAGAACCAACTAAACAAGAACAAATTTATAATTCAATAAAAGAAATAGCTAGTAAGATAAAGAAAGAAGATGATGGCTATTCTATAGATGGTAAGAAGATAGGCAGAAGGGTTTCTGATATTGTATCAGACTGGTATAAAAGAAGACTGGGAGAAGGATCATTAACTAATGATGAGTTCACTAATACAGTGAATGATCTTAAAGCAACTAAAGGTACAGCAGGACATGCTGATCTTGAACATGCATTTGAAATATTTGTTGATGAGAATGGAAAATTAAGAGATAAGATATTAAATGATGATGGATATGTTTCTCAATTAAATCCTAATGATAGAACTATGTATGATCTATTAAAAAAGAATCTTCGAGATAGACTTGCTACATTTGATAAAGAAACTATATTCATGTCTGAAGCTACATTATATGATGCTAAAAGAGATATGGCTGGTACTGTGGATTTCTTAGCTATTACACCAGAAGGAAAGGTGAACATCCTTGACTGGAAGTTCATGGATCTTAATACAGATAAGTATGAAGACATCCCTTGGTATAAAATCAATGCATGGAACATTCAGATGGAACAGTATAAATACATGATTAGTCGTGTATACAATGTTAAGAATGAAAACTTTGAACAAACAAGGATGATTCCTATCAAAGCTGTTTACTCAGAGGCTAATAGAAAGACAGGAGCAATGCCTCAATTGCTAAGCATTAAGATTGGTGATGTAAATGTTAAAAATATACAAGATGATTACTTAATTCCTGTGGGTCTTGAATCTGAAAAGACTGGCAATAAAGAAATTGATGACTTATTAGAAAAACTAAACGGTACATATAAAAAATTATCTGCAGAGAAAGTTCTTCCATCAGAAAAAATAAATAAAGCTGAGCAGCTAAATGCTTTGTTTTCTGCTATTAGACAATTGCAAATGAAACAAAACGTTACTCCATTGTTATATCAAGCAAAAATATTAAACAAACAAATTGAAGCTACTATAGATATATATAATACTAAATTCAAGGGTCAGGATAAATCTAAATTTACTGAAGCTGAAATTAGTGAATTCTCAAATACATTAGAAGTTATACAACAAGCTTTAGACACTTATATAAATTTAGATTCAGACTTGGAATTCTTATTTGAAGGCACGCTATCTGAAGAAGATAAGAAGTTAAAAGAAGACCTTAGAGATACAGTTTATAATGCTAGAAAATACAAAAAGCTTTTAATTGTTGCTGATAAAGAATATATTGAAAATATAGTTGGTGGATCTGCTACAGCTGAGAAGATAGTAAAAGGACTAACTAAATGGTTTGGCAACACTGCTACAATTCAATTGAAAGCATTAGATGTGCTATTTAAAAAATCTAATAAAGCATATGCTTTAGCTGGAATGGATGTTCAAACAGAAGTTAAAAGACTAACTGATATAAAGAGTTCTTTTGAAAAGTGGGCATCTGCTAAAGGGTATGGTATCAAGAATCAATTTGATTTACTTAAGAAGAAAGAGTCTAATGAATTAATCGATGAGTTCGATCCTACATTCTATTCTACATTAAAAGAAAAGATTAAAGATAAAGACATTAGTTGGATCAAGGATAATGTAGATGTAGAAGCATATAGAAAATATCTTGAAGAAAAAAGAGAAGAAGAGTATCAAAGAATTGATGATAAGGCTGCGTACAGAGTAGGTACTGAAGAACAAATTAATAAAGATATAGCTAGAGAGAAATCTAAAGTGAGTGATCTTTATAATATTCTATCAGATAAATCTGTAGGATGGTTACTTGAAAATAATATAAAGAAGTTTCCTAAAAGAGAAACTTGGGAATCTGCTAACTGGAAAGAATTAAATAAACCAGAGAATGCTCCAGCTAAAGAGTTCTATGATTACATCAAAGAAAGAAATCAATATTACCAAAGTATAGGATATATAAATGCAGCTGATGCTAGAACGTTTCTTCCATGGGTTAGAAAAGGTTTTACAGAAAAACTTATATTTGGTGGGAATGTTACAATAGGAGAACAATTCTTAAGAAATATATCTGTTGATGAAGGAGATACAGGATATGGAGCAATTGACCCTAATACAGGTAAACCAATTGACACTATACCTAGATACTTAACAGGTAAGATAAACGGAGAAGTATCTACAGATCTATTTAAAACTATGGCAATGTACAATGAGTTTGCTATTAAGTTTAAATACTTAACAGATATAGAAGCACAGGGTAGAGCTCTTGTTAGATTGGAAAGAAATAAAAAAGCTATTGCAACATCTTATTTTGGTAAAACTGAATATAAAGATGGTGTACTACAATACAATCCAGATAACACAGAGAATACTAAACTAGTTGAGGATATGTTAAAAGCTATTATATATCAGCAACAATATATACAAAGTGATACATTTGATCAAGTGCTAGGAACATTTGGTAAGTTAGGTGAAAGAGTTAATAAAAAGTTAGGAATGAAAATACTTCCTGAAAACTTAGAAGGAAGACAAGTTTCTGTAAATAAAGTGATTACACAATTAAATAATTCATTCCAAGTGATGACATTAGGATTGAATCCTCTATCTTCTTTGTCAAATTTATTTGGTGGTAAGACACAATCATTTATAAACTCAGGTAAGTATTTTACTAAGACAGATTTTGTAACTACAGAGATGTGGTTATTAGGAAATAAAATGGGTGGACAAGATAAACAAAAAGCATTAGCTGCACTTGATTATTTCATTCCATTCACTGATAATTATAATAGACAGGCTGGTAGAAAACTTTCTCTAAATAAGTTAAATGATGAAGCTGTTCAAGATTTCTTAATGATAATGATGAGAAGTGGTGAGGAGTCTGTACAGACTACTAACTTTTTTAGTTTCTTAAAGAATTCAATTGTATTAGATGGTCAAGTGATTAATACTAGAGAGTATTTAAAATCAACTGATGAATATAGAGACTTCTATGCAGGAACACAAAGTGAAAGAGATGCTAGAGCTGCAAAGTTTGAAGAAGATGTAAAAGCTCTTAATGAAGAGAAAGGTGTTTTACAATTAGGGAAAGTTGTTGATGGTGAGTTTGTAATTCCTGGTGTAGAAAGAAAGTCTGATTCTGTAATAGAACTTAGAAGAAAGGTACAACAGTTCACTAGTGATGCATTAGGAAACTTAACAGAAGAGAACAAACGTTTAATCAACTTAAATGTATATGGTAAATCATTCATGGTGTTTAAGAACTGGATTCCTAGACTTGTAGATGTACGTATGGGTAATGTTAAATATAATGCTGCTTCTGATGCATATGAATGGGGAAGAACTAGAATGTTTGTTAGAATGATATCTGAAGATCTAATGGGATCTGTAGGGAATCTTATTAATACATTACAAGGAAATGATAAGGGGATGGCATTTGTTAGAGAACTCTATGAAAAAAAGAAAGCTGATTATGAAACTGATACTAATAAAGAGTTTCAAATGACAGAGGCTGAGTTCACTGATCTTGTTAAACAGAATTTAAAAAATCAATTAGTAGATTTCTTATTCTATGCAGGATTGTTTGCGTTGTACTTAGGAGTGAAAGCACTTGCACCTGATGATGATGAGGACCCAGCAGTAAGAAATCAACATAAGTTTGCATTAAAAGCAATTGATAAACTTAGAGATGAGATTGGATACTTCTATGATCCAACTAGTATTAGTACATTAGCATCAGGTGGGTTTCCATCAATAACATTGTTAACTAATTATAGAAAAGCATTAAGTAGTTTCTTAGTTGAAAACTATGCAATTGCAATAGGAGATGAAAAACTAGAAGAAAAGAATGAAGTAATTAAATACTGGATGAAATCATTCAAGGTGACTAATCAAATGGCAGCTCTTCTTCCACTCTTCTCTCCAGAGCTTGCAAAAGATCTTGATATCAGAATGCAATCTAAATTTGGTGTCAGATAATCGAACGCTATATTATATCATCTATTTTATATAACACTTTGACGTTAAGTTTATAAACATTATTTTTACACATTATACAACATACCCATGAATCAATTTTGTGAAGCTATTCCATGTCCTGTTATACTAAATTCTACTTGCGTATTCTACGAAGGGGCTAATTTAGTATGTTCAGGAATCAATACTAACGATACCCTTGAGACTGTTATAGTTAAGTTAAATCAAAAACTATGTAATGTTAGTGGTACATCTGGTACAAGCGGTACCAGTGGGACTAGTGGTACAACAGGCACATCAGGAAGCAGTGGGTCTTCAGGAACTAGTGGCTCAAGTGGTACATCAGCAACTAGTGGTACCACAGGTACTAGCGGATCTTCAGGTACAAGTGGATCAAATGGTGATAGATATAAAACATCTTCTACAACAGATTTTACATTAGGATATGCAGGAACACTCACAGTTGATACTGGATTAGCATATACAACAGGACAATCCATTATAATAGTTCATGATATTAATAACTATCAAGAGTGTGTTACTATTTCTTATAACACACTTACTGGTATATTGGTATTTGATACACCAACATTTACTTTAGGAGGAGGAGCATTTACATCATGGATTGTGAATCTTGATGGTGCTACAGGTGGTGATGGTTCATCAGGAACATCAGGAAGTAGTGGAACAGCTGGTACATCTGGTTCAACAGGTACAAATGGTACAAGTGGAACTACAGGAATATCAGGTAGTACAGGCTCCAATGGTACATCTGGAACAAGAGGCTCAAACGGAACAAGTGGTACAACTGGTACTTCTGGTTCTTCTGGTACATCTGGAACTAGTGGTAGTAATGGAAGCAATGGAACATCAGGCACCACAGGAACATCTGGTTCTAATGGATCTAATGGTACGTCAGGAATAAATGGTGTGAGTGGTACATCTGGATCTAATGGAAGTAGTGGTACGTCAGGATATGATGGAATAAATGGAACTAGTGGTACAACAGGTACCAGTGGAACAAGCGGAACAAGTGGAGATACTGGTAGTAGTGGAACCTCTGGTACAACAGGTGCTTCTGGTACTACAGGTTCAGATGGAACTTCTGGTACATCAGGCACCACAGGAACTAGTGGTACTAGTGGAGCAAATGGTATATCATCAGGACAGATTTATTATTTCAATCAATCTGTAACACAGACACCGTTAACGTATAAACAAATTAGTAAAGATCCTACTGGAGCAGTTACACAAACAATAACAAGAACTACAACAGGAAGCACACCTGTATTAGTTCAGGAATTTATTACAGATGCAGATGGACTAGGAGTTACTGTTATTCCTCCAGGAGTACAGAGATTTCATTTACATTTCTTAAAAAATGGACAAGGATTTAACACAGATACATTTTGTACAATACAATTAGCCAATAGTGCAGGAACACCGTATGGTTCAATATTATTAACTAATCAAGTGCTTATTGGTTGGATTGATAATGTTTTACCTGTTGAAGTGTATTTAGATTTAGTAACACTAACATCATTCATTATTGATCCTACAGATAGGATGATTGTTAAAATATATGTTGTAGATCAATCAAGTGGTAATCATCCTGTAACTTGGTATACAGAAGGGACACAATATTATTCTTATCTTGTAACAACTCTTGGTGCTGTATTTGGTAGCAGTGGGACAAGTGGATCTTCTGGGACTTCTGGTGCAACTGGTTCAAGCGGAAGTGCTGGTAGTAGTGGAACAAGTGGAAGTGATGGAACTTCAGGTACTAGTGGTAACACAGGTCTTCCTGGAACTAGTGGAACTAGTGGAAATACACTTAAATCAATAAATATAATAAGTACAAATACCACAGCAGGAAGTGCTGCTAATACAGATTATACATATCTTGCATCAGGAACTATCGATGTCACTCTTCCAACAGCTGTAGCAAATACAAATAACTATTACATTAAGAATATAGGATCTGGTACAGTGACAATATTAACAACATCTTCACAGACAATAGATGGAAGTTTAACAGCACCACTACCTGTTACATACACATCATTAACACTTGTAAGTGACCAATCAAATTGGTTCATAGTATAAAAACAAAACAATATGGCATATAATCCAAATAATCCGAATGGACAAGCTACAGCAGCAAATTCAGCACCAGTTGTACTTGCTTCAAACGTTACACCACCATTTTCTTTAGCAGAATCAACTACTGGAGGGGCTACAGTGTATCATTTAGTTTCAGCAGCATCAACTAATGCTGTTAATATTAAAGCATCAGAAGGTAAGATTACAGGTTGGTATATTTATAATAACAACGGTACTGCAAGAAAATTAAATTTCCATAATACAGCAGGAACACCTACAGCAGGAGCATCAGTATATTTTTCTATTGTTATTCCAGCTTTATCTGGAGCAAATTGTCCTTTTCCAGCAGGTTTAAATTTTAGTAGTGGTATAGCAATAACAACAACTACAGGATTAGCAGATAGTGATGCAGCACCAGTAGCTTTAAATGATTTAGTAATTAATATATTTTATAAATAAAATGAAAATAGTAGCAACTCAATTTCTTCAATTACCTTTATTAGGGGTTGTAGATAACTTAGAAATTAATGTAAAAACATTTCCTTTATTCCCAACAGAGATTGAGGTATTTTGGAAAGTTAATGGAGAGAATGTTAGCAATGAGGGTAGTATAATATTACCTGAAGAAGTAATAGAATTATGGGGAACAGATGATACAGTTGTAGAAGATTATATTTTACAACAATTAGGTTTAACAAAAGACACAGAAATTACTACTACTACTTCTACAACTACTATAATAGAAGAAACTACTACTACTACTACCTCTACTACAGTAACGGAATAACTATAACATGGCAGCAAAGTATTGGTATAAAGTAGCTAATGGAAGTGACAACTGGAGTGTTGCAGCTAATTGGTATCTAGGCTCTGGGGGAACTGGTGGGACTACTACTGTTCCTACTTCTGCTGATGATGTTTATTTAGATAGTGCATCAGGTAGTGGTACTATTACTTTAGCTTCTGCATCTACTTGTAATAGTTTCAATGCCACAGGGTTCACAGGGACATTAGCAGGAGCATCAGGTCTAAATATTACCAACCAAACAACTATGGGAGCTTCTAGTTTAACTCCTTTGTTTGCTTTTGGTTCTGGGATGACTTTAACTTATACTGGAATTATAACATTTGGTGGCACCACAGGATTAGGTGGTTGGATTTATTTTAATGGAAAAACGCATTTAGGAGGAGCTACATTTAATAATGCTGTAATAAACGCTACTTTTACATTGCAAGATAACTTTACTATATCAGCAGTATCAGGAACGGGTTCTACATTAAATATTACTAATGGAACTGTTCTTGCTAACTTTAATGTTAGTTGTAATGATTTTACTTATGGTACAGGAATTAAAAGTTTTATTTGTACTGACCTATTTTTAACAGGAACAGGAACATTAGTAAGTGGACCAAATGCAGCAACTACTACTAATATTATAGATAATATAATAGTAAACAATAGTTCAGTTACAACTAAATCTATAACCATGGGGGTTTCATTTGGTTCTATTAATATAGAATTAGGTGGGTCTGGTAGTGGAGGATTTACATTATCACCAGCTACTACTTATAAGCCTAATGTTAATATTACTAATACAGGTGGAGCAACGCTAACAATTTCTACAGGAGCAATTACTGATTTAACTTTTGTATCAGGAACAAATGTTACATGGTCTAATACAGCAAGTCAAACTTTAACATTTTGGGGAAATTTAACTTTTTTATCCACTCAGCCAAATCCTACATTAACTCCTGCTTTGTTATTTAATCAAAATGCTACCTCTAATATAACAATGGCAGGTAAAGTTTTAGTAACTGGTGCTATAACAATTAATAATCCTTCTCATTATGTTAGTTTTTTAGACATTTTTAATTGTCCTCTTATAAATGTAACTATTAATGATTCTAGCGTTGTTTATTTTAAAGCTAATTTTACTTGTGCTGCACTTTCTAATGGTTTAACTTCTATACTTCTTGTTGAGAAAAATCTAACTTGTACTACTTTAACTACTAGTGGTAATAGCTTCGTAGAGACAGGGGTAAGTGGTAGTAATTAC
>Ga0181346_1000203_pt1 | contig 24377 bp, 37 predicted proteins | sample Su13VDMM15DN_FD_130100 | JGI IMG/M metagenome (GOLD analysis project Ga0181346, IMG submission 130100) | Freshwater viral communities from Lake Michigan, USA - Su13.VD.MM15.D.N | ecosystem: Environmental > Aquatic > Freshwater > Lake | place: USA: Michigan | collected 2013-07-15 | reverse complement strand
GTTCACTTTAGTGACCCTGTCCAAATGAAGGAATTTTTTGAAGATGGACTTGAAATTATTAAAGTTGTAAAGAAAAATAGAGGTGGTATTTTTAATAAAAGAGGATGGCATTTAATTGGTTGTGAAGTTCCTATTGTTTTAACCCCACTACCTCAATTCAATAATGTTTTATATAAAGGTTATTTGGATGTTGTTTTATATCATGAACCAACTAATAGCTTTAAAATCTTAGACATTAAAACATCTACTAAGGGTTGGAGTGACTATGAAAAAAAAGATGAAACAAAACAATTTCAATTAATACTTTATAAGTATTTTTTTGCTAAACAATTTGGAGTAGAAATAGATAAAATTGATATTGAGTTTTTTATTGTTAAACGTAAAATATGGGCAGAATCACCATACCCTGTTTCCCGAATACAAGAATTCAAACCAGCATCTGGTAAGGTAAAATTAAATAAAGCAGTAAATGCTGTGACAAGTTTTATAGAAGGTGTATTTAATATGGATGGTTCATATAAAAGTATAGTTCACGAACCAACTCCTTCACTTAATACTTGTAAATATTGTCCTTTTAAAGACAATAAAGAATTATGTGATAAAGGTATATCTTAGAGAATCCTAATATATTTATATACGACATTAAAAAATAAAAGCTATGACAAATAAAAAGGATATGACTTTAACCTCTGTAAAAGTACAGAGTGAGTTATTTGAGAATTTCAAGATTGCTTGTGTTAAGTACAAATTTTCTTTACAAAAACTTGCCGACCGCACTATTCATTTGTATCTTACAGATGACGATTTTCGTAAAAAAGTACACTCACACAATAATTTAGAAATTAACGACTAAAAATGAATACAAATTTTGCTTATCTACCTCCTGATAAGAGGAAGAAAATTATGCTTATCTGTGATGACATTAGAGTTCACTCAGGTGTTGCTGGAGTTGGTAGGGAAATAGTTTTGCATACATCCCACCATTTTAATTGGGTGAATATTGCTGGAGCTATAACTCACCCCGAAAAAGGTAAACGTTTAGATATATCTCAATCAACTAACGAAAATACAGGATTAACAGATTCTTCAGTAATTATGTATCCTGTTGATGGTTATGGTGATCCTGATATTTTAAGACAATTAATCCAAATGGAAAAACCAGATGCTATAATGTTGATTACAGATCCACGTTATTTTATTTGGTTGTTTATGATGGAAAACGAAATCCGTAAACACACTCCTATTGCTTATTTGAATATTTGGGATGATTACCCCGCACCTTTATACAATAAAGCATTCTATGAGGCCTGTGATTTGTTAATGGGTATTTCAAAACAAACTGTTAATATTAATAAATTAGTATTAGGAAAAAAAGCTGATAAAAAAATTATTAAATATGTTCCTCATGGATTAAATCATGAAATATTTAAACCTTTAGATAAAAATAATCCTGAATTACTAGAATTTAAAAAACAGTTATTTAAAGGAAAAGAATATGATTTTGTGTTATTCTTTAATTCTAGGAATATTAGACGTAAACAAATTCCTGATACTATTTTAGCATATAGATATTTTATTGATACTTTACCTATTGAAAAAGCTAAGAAGTGTTGTTTAGTATTACATACTGAACGAGTAACAGATCATGGTACTGATTTAAATGCTGTTATTGAACTAATAGCAAATGATGAACAATATAATATAATATTTACAGATACTATATTTAATCCTGTACAAATGAATATGTTGTACAATAGTACTGATTGTCAAATTCTATTAACATCTAATGAAGGATGGGGATTAAGTTTAACAGAAGCTATATTAGTAGGTAACCCAATTATTGCTAATGTAACAGGTGGTATGCAAGACCAAATGAGATTTGAAGATGAAAATGAAAATTGGTTTACTCCAACACCAGATCTACCTTCAAATCATAAAGGTACATATAAAAAACACGGTGAATGGGCATTTCCCGTTTATCCTGTAAATAGAAATTTAGTAGGTTCTCCCCAAACTCCTTATATTTGGGACGATCAATGTAGAGCTGAAGATGCTACTGAACGTATATTAGAAGTTTATAATTTAACTCCTGAAGAACGTAAAGCTAGAGGTTTAGCTGGTAGAGAATGGGCAACAGGTAATGAAGCCGGATTTACAGGTAAAGTACAAGCCGAAAGAGTAATAGAAGCTTTTGATCAATTATTTGAAACTTGGGAACCAAGAGAAGCTTTTGAATTAATAAATGTACATGAAGTAAAAGATAGAATTATAAACCATAAATTGTTATATTAATGAAACCGTTATTTGTAATAAGTTCTCCTTTCGATACCTACTCAGGGTATGGTGCTCGTTCAAGAGATTTGATTAAAGCTGTTGTTGAAACAGGTAAATACAATGTTAGACTATTGTATCAACGTTGGGGGGGTACTGCTTTTGGATTCTGCAGTGATAATCCTGAATGGAAGTTTTTATATGATTTAGTACTACCTCAAAACCAACTTCCAAAACAACCAGATATCTGGGCTCAAGTTACTATTCCTAATGAATTTCAATCTGTTGGAAAATTTAATATTGGATTCACTGCAGGTATTGAAACTACTTTATGTGCTGGTGATTGGATTGAAGGATTAAATAGAATGGATTTGAACATCGTTTCTTCTAATCATGCTAAAAAAGTATTTGAAGAAACTCAATATGAAAAAAGACATAAGGATACAAATGCTATAGAAGGTATAGTAAAACTAGAAAAACCTGTTGAAGTATTATTTGAAGGAGCTAATTTAGATGTTTATAAAGTATTAGATAAAGTTCCTCAAACTGATTTATATAATTCTTTAATGGGAATTAAGGAAAAATTTGCTTACTTGTTTGTTGGACATTGGATGCAAGGAGACATGAATGAAGATAGAAAAAATGTAGGTTTATTAGTAAAAGCATTTTGTGAAACTTTTAAAAACAAAATGAATAAACCTGCTCTTATTTTAAAAACTTCACAAGTTACTTCATCTTATGTAGATAGAGAAGAAATTCTTAAGAAAATTAAACAAATTACTAAAACAGTAAATTCTAAAAATTTACCTAATATCTATTTGCTTCATGGAGATTTTACTGATGAAGAAATGAATGAACTTTATAATCACCCTAAAGTAAAAGCTATGGTTAGTTTAACTAAAGGTGAAGGTTTTGGTCGTCCATTGCTTGAGTTTACTTTAAGTAAAAAACCATTAATTTGTTCAGGATGGTCAGGACAAACAGATTTTTTAAATCCTGAATACACTTGTTTGTTAGGTGGAAGTTTAATTAATGTTCATGCTAGTGCTGCTAACCAATGGTTATTAGCTGAATCACAATGGTTTTCTCCTGATCATGGTCATGTTGGTTTTTATTTAAAAGATGTTTTTGAAAATTATAAAAACTATACTGAAAGAGCTAAGCGACAAGGTAATAGATCTAAAACAGAATTTAGTTGGGACGGTATGAAAACTAAACTAGACTCAATCCTAACCCAATACATTCCAGAATTTCCAGAGGAAATAAAATTAAAAATTCCTCATAATATTAAAAAAATAGAATTACCTAAAAAACTAAACTAAAATGGATAACTTAATTATATGTGCACGATGTGGTTCTGATGCTTGTTATGTAGATGAAGTAAATCAGGATATTAAAACTTATTTTTGTTATGGATGTGGTTTTCAAACTAACTCCTTAATGAAAGAAGGTGAAGCGTTTCTTGAAAGACAACTTGAGGTATTACCTGAGTTGTATAAAGATTTACTTAATAAAGATGATGATGGACATGTTTGGATGCCAACAACTGTAAATATTCCTGAAAAAGGAATGATATTTGCTAATGGACCTTCTAAAGAACAATGGACTTGGTCAGCAGTAAAAGCAGTTCCAGTAACTGAAGAAGAAAAAGAAAAATACCCTATTCCAGGAAAAGTAGAGCAATACTATGAATGGAGAATGGATATGTCTACAATGGTAAATTTCACTGAACGTGAATTTATAGATGCTCTTTCGTATATTGGAGTATTACCAGAATGATTAGTTTAGCTATTACCGTTTGTAATGAATATCAGGAGTTAGAGACTCTACTTGATTATCTTCAAGAACGAGCTCTATCTCCTAGGTATGAAATTGTAGTACAAATTGATCAAGATAATCATACTGAAGAAGTATTAGGTATTATTTTAGATAGAGGTATAAAACATTGGTTTTACCCCTTAAATAAAGACTTTGCTTCATATAAAAACGAACTATCAAAAAACTGTTCAGGAGAATATATCTTCCAAGTCGATGCTGATGAAATTCCAGCATTAGAGTTGCTTGATATGCTTCCAAGTATATTAGAAAGTAACTCTGAAGTGGATGTATACTTAGTTCCTCGGATTAATACCGTAAGTGGTATCACCGAGGAACATATCCTGAAATGGGGTTGGAGATATGAAAATGAAAGAGTAAATTTCCCTGATTATCAGTGGAGAATTTATCGAAATAATAATTTAATTAAATGGAAAAATAAGGTTCATGAGGTGTTAGATGGTTATAAAAAATATGCTGCTTTACCTGCTGAAGATGAATTCTGTTTACTTCATCCAAAAACAATACAACGACAAGAAAAACAAAACGAATTTTATAACGCAATATGAAAACAATAACTATTGAAGATATTGAAAAAGTTGTAGGTTTTAAAATTAGTGATCATTGTAAAAATTTGATTACTACTTTTAATTTACAATATGAAGAACCTACTAAAGAAGAAAGAGATGATATTATTTTAGACATCTTAAATGCCTTAAATACTCCTTTAGAAACAGCAGGTAAACATAAACTTGAAAAATGGGAAAAAGGATGGTATGAGAATTTTGAATTATTAAAACAACATAAAGATGTTTCTAGTTTAGTACCTAAGTATTTTGGTAAACATAAAATTGCTCGTTGGAAAGGTGATTTTGTAAAATGCATTACAGAGTATTTTGATTACAAATTACATATCATTATTGTTGATGCTATCTTAAATGAATATGTAGGAACTAATTATGATAATTTATACGAATTTGGTTGTGGTCCAGCTTATCATTTATTACGTTTTAGAGAATTTAATAAAGATATTAATTTAATAGGACTAGATTGGGCTACATCTTCCCAAAGTATTATCAAAGAAATAGCCGAATTAGGTATTGCTCATAAAATTGAGGGACATAATTTTAATTACTTTGAACCCGATTACAACATAAATATAAACCCAAACTCAGTAATTTTTACTTGTGCTTCATTAGAACAAATGGGTGAAAATTATAAAGATTTTGTAAACTATTTAATCTATAAAAAACCAGATTTATGTATTCATTTTGAACCTATGTCCGAAATATTAGATCAAAATAGTTTGGTAGATAAACTTTCTGTATTATATTTCGAAAAAAGAAATTATTTAAAAAATTATTTAACTTATTTAAGAGAATTAGAAAACGAGGGTATTATTGAAATAATTAAGGAACAAAGATTATATGGTGGTTCTTATTTTATTGAAGGATATCCTATTGTAATTTGGAGACCTAAAAAATAAAATTATGAATAACATTATTGAAACCCGTAAAAAAGTTTACCAAAATTTCCCAAAAGAAAATATAGATGCTAATCTAGCAGATATGGTATTGTTTTATAATATTAATGAAAATGATTATAGTAAATTAATAGAAGCTACTAAAACATTTTTATTAAAAACAATGTCTTTAGCTTATGGTAAAGAATTTATTTGGACTGATACCTTTTTAGAAGACCATGATGAATTAATAACTAATTTACCAAATAAAACACCAAACGGTATTGTTAACCCTAAAAAAGAAACAATCAATGAATTTGAAGAAATCCAAATATCAGTAAATAATATTTTTACTAATTTAGGAGTTCATAAACATATTAAAAAATTAGCTATACCTAATTTAAGATATAAAAGTACAACAGAACCTGAAACTGCTAAGGATCGTCCTTATTATACAAGTAAATTTCATTCGGATGCTTGGGTTGGTCATGTTGGTGATTCTATTTTCTTAATTGGTATTTTAGGAGATATTGATAACAACACAGTAGAATTTAATGAACCTATTAATGTTCATGACAATTATTTAGATAAAGCTGAAAGTTTTGATGAGGGTAATACTCGTTATGAACGTTTTGAATGTTTAGGTACTTTATCTAAAGGTAAATTAGGTGTAATGGATCATGCTTGCTTACATAGAACATTAGTTAAAGAAGGAAGTAAACCAAGATTATCTATGGACATAGCTGTTATGGTTGATAGTGAATATTCTCATGCTCACGGAGAAGGATTTGATCCTAATTCTTATAATTACTACGAACCTACTATCATTCAATCAGTAGGAATAAAACATAATTATACAGTAAAAGAATCAATTTACGATTCAGTACAAACCACTACTTTATCTGTATGTTAAAAATATTTGTTAATTTTATAAACGAAAAATATTTAAATTTCTTATACGAGAGGTATAATGATAAACCTATTACTTTGTTTATAGATAAAATACCTCAATCTACTGAAGAATTAGAATTAAATCCCCATAACATTTTTATTACAAATGAACCTAGTGGGATGTTTCCTCTTGATTTTCATCATTATGCTACAGTATTTGCTCATAAATTTTCATTAGTATTAACATGGGATGAAAAAATACTAGATCTTTGTTCTAATGCTGTATTATTTACTGCTAATGCTATGCCTGATTTTGTTGATAAAGAGTATATTGATTCTTTTAAAACAAAAACTAAAGAATTTGAAGTATCCTTTTTATGTGGGATTAAAGATATAGCTTTAGGTCATAAATTAAGACAAGAAATTTACAAATTAGAAGATAAAGTTATAATTCCAAAAAAGTGGTTTAAAGTATTAGATGATTTTGATCACGAAAATCAAGTTAGGCCCGGATACACAGAATATTCAAAAGATTTATCTCATGTTCCTGAAGGTGAATATCCTGAACATTATGGTAAAAGAATATTATTTAATGATTCAATGTTTAACATAGCTATCGAAAATACTAAATATAATAATTTTTATACTGAAAAAATTGCTCAAGCATTCTCAACCAAAACAGTTCCTATTTACTGGGGTTGTCCTAATATAGATGATTTAGGTTATGATGAACGAGGAATTATTAGATTCAATACTCCTCAGGAATTAATTGAAATATTAAACAATTTAACACCTGAAACTTATAATAATATGAAACCTTATATTGATTACAATTATGAGGTTAGTTTACAAGATACAGTAAAAAACAATTATACTAACTTTTTTGACGAATTAATTAAAGAAAATAATCTATGAGAGTACCAGTATTACCTGACGTAGGAGTTTACAACCACAGTGTTCATTATGATTTTAGAGGTGAATTATGGACATTATGGAAAGAAGGTGAATTTCCAAGAACCGATTTAAAATTTAATCATGATAAAGTATCAACCTCTAGAAAACATGTTTTGAGAGGAATTCATGGAGATACCAAGTCGTGGAAACTAATAGAATGTTTATATGGCGAACTATATTTTGTAATAGTCGACAACAGACCTGAGTCACGTAATTGTCTCAATTGGACAAGTATGATGTTATCGGACAAAACTAGACAATCTGTTTTATTACCTCCTGGTTTTGGAAATGGATTTTTAGTAATGAGTGATTTTTCTATTTTTCATTACAAATGGGCTTATCCTGGCAAATATCCTGATGTTGAAGATCAATTTACATTAAAATGGAATGACCCTAATTTAGGAATTGAATGGCCTATTGATAACCCTATTTTACAGGGAAGGGACAAATAACTTGGAGATACAAAATAAATTTATTATATTACATAACATGAAAAAAGCACTTATTATTACCTGGGAACGTTTTCAAGATCATGAATTAGTTTATCCTTATTATGCTCTAAAACAACATGAATTTGAAGTAACATTAATGGCTAATAGAACAGGCAGAATTTATGGCGATATGGGATGTCATATGCCTTGTGATATTACTACTGATATTTTTGAAGATGAAAACATCCGTAAACAATATTTAAATAACTATGATGTTGTTTTAATTCCTGGTGGTGTTAAATCACTTGAAAAATTAAGACAAGAAAAAGGTGTTCTTAAATTTATTCAAGAATGGAATACTGCCAATAAAACTATCTTCTCTATTTGTAATGGAGCACAATTACTGATTTCAGCAGGTATTCTTAAAGGAAGAACAATTTCAGGTTACTACTCAATTGACATTGATATCGAAAATGCAGGTGCTACTTACAGTAGAGGTCCTGTAGTAGTAGATGGTAACATTATTTCAACTCCTCACTATGATTTTATGGGTGAGTGGATGAAAACATGTATTGAAGTACACGAACAAAGAAGTTATAATCCTGAAACTATTATCTAATGAAAAAAGATAATTATGATATTAATGTGGTTAAGAAACCTTGGGGCTATGAGTATCTTGCTTATGAAAATGAACACGTAGCTATATGGTTTCTCCATATTAAACATACTCATTCTACGTCATTACATTGTCACCCTAAAAAAACTACTGGTTTAGTTTTATTAGATGGTAAAGCAGAAGTATCGTTTTTTAATCATACTAATGTTTTATCCCCTGGTGACAAAGTAATGATTAGAAAGGGTTTATTTCATTCAACTAAAGCAACCGATGAAAAAGGTGCTTTTGTATTTGAAATTGAAACACCTGTTGATAAACAAGATTTAGTTAGGTTTAGAGACAGTTACGGAAGAGAAGGTAAACCATATGAAGATAGTACTCATGAATTACCTAAATCAGAAGATTGTCTTTGGATAACAAATGAACCTAAAGATTATAATTTTGCTAATTGTACTTTATCAGTAAAAAATATTACTAGCATTTCTCAATTTTTAGAAATTGAAGGTAAATATAATGTAATGTTTTTAAATGGTGGATTACAAGCTGATTATGGACAGAACGTAGCTGGACCTGGAGATGTTGTTTCTGCTGGAGTTATTAAACAGTTAACTGAAGTATTTACAAAAGTAGACCCTCAAACACTTGTAATGATTATTAAAAGTAATGGCTAATTTTTATCCTCCTGGATTTGAATACGAAAAAAAGAATTTAGCTATCGATTTTGATGGTGTAATTCATAATGCAGATAAAGGTTGGTTTGACGGGACTTGCTATGGTGAACCATTACCTGGTGCTATAGACGCTATTAAACGCCTATCTAAACAATATAAAATTGTTATATTTACCGCTAAAGCTAAAGTAGATCGACCATTAGTAAATGGAAAAACAGGAGCAATGCTAGTTTTAGAATGGTTAGAAAGATATAAAATTGCCCAATATGTATCCTCAATAACTGCTGAAAAACCAAGAGCAGATTTATACATTGATGATAATGGTTATCGTTTTGAAAATTGGGTTGACACATTAAAATTTATAGAAAGTTATGAGTAATTATAGACTAAAAGCATTTAAGAAAGCTTCATTTTGTAGACATTTTGAAAACCAAGTCTACCAAGCAGCACAAAATAAACACATTAAATTTCCCTTTTATTTATCAGCAGGACAAGAATACATTCCAGCATCAATCTATACTGTTTTAGAAAGTAAAGGTATTGATGCTAATGTTTTCATTCAGCATAGAGGACACTCTCATTATCTTTGTAAAGGAGCAGATCCCATTCAATTAATTGATGAATTATTAGGACGTAAAACAGGATGTGCTGGTGGAATGGGAGGTTCAGCTTCAATTCATTCACACGAAAAAAATATTTTTGGTCATGATGGTTTGATGGGTAGTCAAGTTCCTATTGCTGTAGGACATGCTTATGAAACTCGTAAACCTACAATTGTAGTAATGGGAGATGCCTCCGCTGAAGAAGATTATGTTTTAGGAGCATTAGGTTGGGCATCAACCAAAAATTTACCTATCTTGTTTATAGTAGAGGATAATAATTTATCTATTTTAACTGAAAAAAAGGTAAGACGTAATTGGGAAATGGATGCTGTTGCTAAAGGATTTAATATGAAAGCATCTTCTCTTAATGACAGTCCTTTAGTTATCGAAATGTTTTTAAAGGATTATAATTTTGAATATCCCATGCTTTTAAATATCAATACAACAAGAAAGTATTGGCATGCTGGAGCTGGAAAAGATGATGATTATACTACTCAATATGAAAAAGAATTAAAATCATTAGGAGAAGAAGCACAAAAAATAGATGAAGAAAATAAGTTATTAGTTGAAAAGTTATGGCAACAACAGTTAGAGATACAATAAAAGAAATTACACGCAAACACCTTTCAGAAGATAAGGGTAAATGTTATGGACAGTGTTTAACAGCCGTTGGTTGGGTTGGAGGTACATTACCTGAAATGTATGAAGAAGATGGTATGGTAGAATTTTCAATGGCAGATGTTGCTGGAGGATCTATTGCTACCGGAATTGCTTTAGCTGGTGGAAGACCAATCTATGTAGTTCGTTACCAAGGATTCCAATGGTATAACCTAGTTTCAGTAGTTAATTATGCTGCTAAATCTAAAGAACTTTGGAATCGCCCCTGTCCTATATTTGTAAGAAGTATAGCTATGGAAGGTGGAGTAGGACCAGTAGCTGGTTCATCACACCATTCATTAGCTCATAGAATGCCTGGTATTAAAGTAGCATCACCTATGACACCAGGCGAATATCAACGTGTTTATGATAGTTTTATGAATGATGATGAACCATATTATGTTTCGGAACATAGAAAATCATATGATAATACTGAAGAACTAGAAAATATTATTTTACCTAAAGCTGATTTTACTATTTTTCCTATTTCTATCACAAGATTAGAAATGAAAAAATTAGTTGAATTAGTTGAAAAAGAAAATATTCACTTAAATATTATTCATCAGTTGTGGATTAAACCTTTTAATATTCCATCTTCATGGAAAGTAGCTTTAGATAATTCTAGATTTGGAGGTTTAGTGACAGATGATGATTATGTAGAAGGCACAGCAAGTAGTATAGCTAATGAATTAAGCTTGGCTACTGGAAAAAGAGTATGGACATTGGGCTTAGAACCAAGGACAGCAGGTTTCCATCCATCAGTAGATAACCTTCCACCCTCAGCAGAAAAAATTATTGAAAAACTAAAACAAATTAAGTATGGAATTTAATTGGCCTTTAATAAACGACAACGTATCACCAACAGATAGACAAGTACTATCGGACTTTATTTTAAGTGGTGAAAGATTAACTAATGGACCCAAAGTTAAAGAATTTGAACGTATTTGGTCCGAATGGTTAGGTGTAAAACATTCTGTAATGGTTAATTCAGGAGCATCAGCAAATTATATTTCAATTGCTATGGTTAAAGAATTAAAAGGTATAGGAGAAGTAATCGTACCACCACTCGGATGGGTTTCTGATTTGGCTTCAATTGCTCAATTAGGAATGAAACCTGTAATTGTAGATATTGATATGAAAAATTTAGCTATCACTGCTGAAAATATTAAAAATGCAATTACAGTTGATACTAAAGCTATTGTATTAATTCACTGCCTAGGATTTAATGGTATTTCGGATGAAATTATTCAAATTGCTAAAGACAATAATATTTTATTAATTGAAGATTGCTGTGAATCTCATGGTGCTACTTATAAAGAACAAAAAATAGGTACATTTGGTGATATTTCATTGTTTTCATTTTATTTTGGACATCATATTACAACAGTTGAAGGTGGTGTAGTTTGTGTGAATGATAATAAATTATATGACTTAGTTAAATTATTCCGTTCACATGGAATGACACGTGAAGCATCTTTAGAATTACAATCTTATTACCAAGCAAAATACCCAGAATTAAATCCATTATTTACATTTGCTGTAGCCGGATTCAATATGAGAAGTACTGAAATTAATGCTGTGTTAGGTATTGAACAAATGAAACGTTTAGATTATAATATTAATAAACGTACCGAAAACCTTAATACCTGGTTACTCAGTTTAAATCCAGAAAAATTCTACTTGGATTTTGATAAAGAAGGTAGTAGTAATTTTGCTTTACCTTTAGTATTACAAGAACCTAACAAAAATAAATTAAAAGCTGTTTGTAATATTTTAGAAGAGGAAAAAGTTGAATATCGTTTAGGTACTGCTGGTGGTGGAAACCAAGCATTACAACCTTACTTAGATAACTTTAATCATAGAGTTGAAGGTGAATTACCTAATGCTAATTACATCCATCACTATGCTTTGTATGTTGGTAATCATCCTGAATTAACATCAACTCAAATCGTAAATCTTTGTTCTAAATTAAATACAATATAATGTTTAAAAATCAAAAAGTTTTAGTAACAGGCGGAGCAGGTATGATTGGCCGTCAATTAGTAAATTTGCTTATAGAAAAAGAAGCACAAGTAACAGTAGCTGATTTAAATGAACCTAATGATTTACCCTCAGGAGTAAAATTTGTAAAAGCTAATCTACTATATTTTGACCAATGTCAAAACATCTGTCAAGACCAAGATTATGTTTTTAATTTAGTAGGTATTAAATGTTCACCTAAAGTAACAATGGAACAACCAGCTGATATTATGGGTCCAATGATGCAATTTAATACTAATATGTTAGAAGCAGCTATGAAAGCTAATGTTAAATGGTATCTGTATACAAGTACTGTTGGTGTTTATACTCCTGCTGAAATATTCTATGAGGATGATGTTTGGAAAGGTTCACCATCCCCTAATGATTGGTATGGTGGTTGGGCTAAAAGAATGGGAGAATTACAATGTGAAGCATATCAAAAACAATATGGTGAGGGTAAATGTTCAATCGTAAGACCAGCTAACGTTTATGGGTCTTATGATAATTTTGATTTAAAAAATGCTATGGTTGTTCCTTCACTTATCCGTAAAGCATTTGAAAACGATGTTTTAGAAGTATGGGGTGATGGTTCTCCAATTAGAGATTTTATTCATGCTAAAGATGTTGCTCGTGGAATGATGTTTGCTGTTGAAAATAAAATTACCCAACCCATTAATCTAGGTTCAGGTAATGGTGTTACTATTAAAGAAGTAGCAGAAATAGTAGCAAATTATTTTAATAAACCAATCCAATGGTCTCCTGAAAAACCATCAGGTGATGCTAAGCGATTGTTTAGTATGGAACGAGCTAATTCGTATGGTTTTTATCCTGAAACATCTATTAAGGAAGGCGTGGAAAACACAATTGAATGGTTTATCTTGAACCAAGACAAAATTGAAAAAAAGTTTAATGCATTAAATAAATAATTATGAGTTTTTATACTGGAAAAAATGTTTTAGTTACAGGCGCAGCAGGAATTACAGGACATGCTGCCGTTAAGAGATTGTTGGCTGAAGGAGCTAATGTTAGAGCTACTGTTTATAATAGTAGAGGATTAAAAGTAGAACCACATCCGAATTTAGAAGTAGTTAAATGTGATCTTATGAACCATGAAGATTGTATGATGGTTTTAAAAGACATTGATGTTGTGTTTAACTTTGTAGCTTTTATTAGAGGCGCTAAAGGTCAAACAGAATACAGTAATGCTTTAGATTTGGTTAGGAATAATTTATTTACATCAATTAATATGATTGATGCTGCTGTTAGAAGTAAAACTCCATTGTTTGGTTTTATTGGCAGTTCAACTATGTATCCTGATGTTTCACATCCTGTAAATGAAGATGAAGCATATGATGCTGAACCACATAAATTATATAGAGGTGTAGGTTGGATGAAGCGTTATGTTGAGCAAGTAATTAGGTACTACCAAGACATTTCAGAAACTAAATTCGGAGTAGTTCGTACAACAGCAATTTATGGTCCACATGATGCTTTTAATGAAAATGGACATGCAATTCCTCAATTAATTTTAAAAGCAGATACTGGGATGAATCCTTTTGAAGTATGGGGTGATGGTACTCAAACTCGTGATTTTATTTATGTTGATGATGTTGTTGATGCTGTAATGGAAGTTGTAGAAAAAGCACCTACTGGAAGACCTTATAATGCTTCAACAGGTAAAGGTACTACAGTTACTGAATTAGTAGAAACCATTACAGACATTTATGAATACAAACCAGAATTTAATTATGATACTACAAAACCTACTATGATTCCAGTACGTTTAGTAGATGTATCTAGAATTAAAGATGAAGTAGGATGGGAAGCAAAAACCTCACTTCGTGAAGGATTAGAAAAAACTATTGAGTGGTATAAAAACAACAAATAATGGGAATATCAGATTGCGTACCGGATTATTGGGAACCCCAAGTAAATAATGTTCTAATTACTGGTGTAACAGGAATGGTAGGTTCACATTTAGTTGATTTCCTATTAACTAATACTAATTGGAAAATTTATGGTTTAGCTCGTTGGAATGATTCATTAGAAAATATTGAACATCTATCAGATGAAATTAATAAAAAAGAGCGTATTGAACTTATTTATGGTGATTTAAATGATTTAGCATCTTTAATTACTGCTGTTGATAAGTCAAAACCTAATTATGTATTTCATTTAGCTGCTCAATCATACCCACAAACTAGTTTTGATGCGCCTATAGAAACGCTTCAAACAAATATATTGGGAACCGCTAATTTATTAGAGGCATTGCGTAAATCACACTATAAAAACGCTATAACACATGTTTGTGCATCAAGTGAGGTATTTGGTCGTGTACCTAAAGAAAAATTACCTATTGATGAAGAATGTACTTTCCATCCTGCTTCACCTTATGCTATTTCAAAAGTAGGAACCGATTTAGTAGGTAGGTATTATGCTGAAGCATACGGAATGACAATTATGACTACTCGTATGTTTACCCATACAGGTCCAAGACGTGGAGATGTATTTTCTGAATCAACATTTGCTAAACAAATAGCAATGATTGAATCTGGTTTACAAGAACCTAAAATTTATGTAGGTAATTTAGATTCACTTAGAACTTATGCTGATGTAAGGGATGCTGTTCGTGCTTATTATATGTTGGTTACTAAAAATCCTAAAGCAGGTGAATATTATAACATTGGTGGTACGTTTACTTGTAAAATTGGGGACATGCTTAATTATTTAATAGCCCAATCAACAGTATCTAATATTGAGATTGTAACAGACCCAGAACGCTTAAGACCTATTGATGCTGATTTACAGGTACCTAATTGTGATAAATTTAAAGCACATACTGGATGGCAACCTGAAATTCCATTTGGTCAAACAATGGATGATTTGCTAGAATATTGGAGAAATAAAGTAAAATCAGGACGTAAATTTTTAAGACGATGATTGAAGCTAGAGATTATGTTAGTTATGATATTTCTTTACTTGTTCCAACCCGTAAAAGGTTAGAACATTTAAAAAGTAATATTGATTCTATATTTAATTTAGCTGATAAATCAAATCCTAATTTTGAAGTTATATTTAAAGTAGATTTTGATGACTATGAAACTATTGATTACATTAAAACTTGGGGTAATGAATGGGAAAATATAACTTTTATAGTTAATTCAAGAAAAAAAGGGTATAATAGTTTAGTTAACCATTTTGAAACAATGGTTGATGTAGCTAAAGGTAAATACATATGGGGATTTACTGATGATATTACTATTAAAACTCAAGATTGGAATACATTGTTAGGAAATAGACTTACAAGTGATTTTAAAATTTACTATCCAGTAATTAATAATCATAGAGAATCATTGCCTGTGTATCCTAAAAAATGGAAAGAAATATTAGGATATATAGCCCCCCATACAGGTATTGATGTTTATATTCAACGTATAATGGAAAATACAGGTACGTATGGGCATTTACCTCATTGGATTGATTCTTCTTTTGTGGAATATATAGATGAAGTAGAAGTTTATCATCCAGTAAACTTTATGGATGAAACAGGACATGATAAATATCATTTTGGAGGAGGTAATATAGTTCAAGTTCAAGCTAGGGAAGAATATTATGACTCTCAAATAATGATAGATGATATGAATAAAATTTTAAATTATATATATGAAAATACTAGTTATAGGAGATAGTTGTTACGATATTTTTAGATACGGCACAGTAACTCGTTTAGCACCAGAAGCACCAGTACCAGTAATTAATCCAACCCATGAAACTTCAAATCCGGGAATGGCTGGTAATGTAGTTAAAAATATTGAGGCACTAGGACATAAAGTAGATTTTATTACTAATACTACTGATATTAAAAAAATAAGATATGTTTGTTCTAAATATAGTCAATTAATTTTACGAGTGGATGAAAATGATACCTGTGATAGAATTACTCAAGATGTATTAGACAAAATTATTTGGAGAGAATATGATGCTGTAGTAGTAAGTGATTACTGTAAAGGATTTCTAACGGAACCAGATATTGAATTTATATGTAACCAACATAAAACTGTATTCTTAGATACTAAAAAAATACTTGGATGGTATGCTAATAATGTTAAATTTATTAAAATTAACCACAATGAATATTTGAACAACGAAAAAGTATTAAATGAAAATCCAACTTTAATAAACAAAACTATTGTTACTAAAGGCAAATATGGTTGCGAATATCAAGGTAAAATATTCCCTACACAAGAAGTACCAGTAAAAGATATTTCAGGTGCTGGTGATACATTCTTAGCAGGGTTAGTAGTAGAATATTTAAGAAGTAAAAGTATTACTCAAGCAATTGATTTTGCTCAAGAATGTACAACCCTTGTAGTACAAAAATCAGGTGTATCAACAATATGAAAGAAACTAAAGCAGTATTATTAGGTTGCCGAAATGATGGCTATAAAGAAGACGAACGTTTTGTAGTTTGTATGAATTCTATGCTTGAAACGTTTGATGAAGTTTGGTATTGTGATTGGAATTCATCTAAGGATAAAGGTTCATTTTTATGGAAAGTACAAGACCAAATCCCAAAAACAGGTAAAATTAGACATTTTGTAATTGATGAGAATGTAGCTAAAATATTAACGTATGGTAATCCAAATGTTAGTCCTTATGCTTTTATTTTAGCCCAAAATTTAATGCTTCGTAGATGTCAAGCAGATTGGATTACAAGTACAGCTATGGATATTATAGCTCCAAAAAAAGAATATTTAGATAATTTTATATCAAAAGCTGATAAAAATACCTTTTATTCAATTTCTAGAAGAGAAGCTGAATATCCTGAATTAGAAAAAATGGGATTTGAAAACTGGAGGGAATTTAGAGATAAAATGGATTCTACTAGTGAACCAAGACGTTTTTATGCTAAAGTAACTCCTAATGACGATTACAGTTTAATAAACTGTTGTGGAGATTTCCAAACAGCACATAAAAATGTTTGGCATACTATTAAGGGATTTGAAGAAGAAATGTTATATGCTTGTTATGGAGATACTAATGTACAGAAAAAAGCTGTATTAAACGAATTTCATTTAAAAGCATATTATGATTTACCCTTGTACCATTTATCTCATAAAGGAATGGATAATGATGGTTCCTCACCTTCAAAACAACATTATAATGATCCTTGGGAATGGATAGAATTTTTTGAAAAATCAAAAAACGATAATAACTGGGGATTTGGGGATATAGAAATTGAATACGAATTATATTAAAAACATATGAAACCTAGTGATTTTAAAGACCCTAAAGAGTATATAACTTACCTTAGGTCACCTCGTAAGTACTTAATTTCGGTTTTAATACCAACAAGAAAACGAGTAGATAAGTTAGATAAAACAATAAAAAATATTATTGAAATGTCTAATTCTTCTAATGATAACTATGAAATTATAGTTAAAGTAGATTTTGATGACCATGAAACCATAGACTATATTAAAACATGGTCAAATGAAAAACAAAATATTAATTTTATCATTAATTCCAGATTAGATGGTTACTTTAGTTTAACAGATCATTATGAAATGATGATTGATTGTTCTAAAGGAAAGTTTATGTTTGGGTATAATGATGATTTAACTATGGTAACAAAAAATTGGAATGATGTATTAGGTGAAAAATTAAAAGAAACTAAAGTATATTTTCCTTTATGTACTTGGGCACCTAATAAAGATGGCTTTGTAAATCCATTTACTGATAGTTTTCCTATTTATCCTAAAAAATTAAAAGAAATTTGGGGTTTTGTTGCTCAACATGATGCTATTGACAATTGGATGCTATGGATAGCTAATTCTTGTAGTAGTTGGCCTTGGGAAGAAAATTGTGTTGAAAGAATACCTGAAGTAGAAGTTTTTCATAATCAACAAGAAGATGAAGTAACAGAAGATAAAATGGATATGTATAGGATGTTAGAAGAACGAAGAGACTACTTTGGTAGAAACTCAGCGCCTTATCTTCACTGTATTAATCAATTCTATCAACTTAAAAAAGAAGAAGCATATAATAATATAAAAGAATTAAATACTATAAATAGTTTTAGAAATAGTGGTTTATCTGTAGATGAATATTTTGAATTTAAAAAGCGATGATATTTGTATTTTATTATAAAAACGATAAGAGCCAAGAAACAATTGGTCGTACTGTAGGGTTTTCTAGATTAGAAGCCGCTAAGTATTTTGCTAGCCGTAAACAACTTCCATTAAAAGATTTTTTAAAAGTATTTGGAGTGAGAGCACTGTTATGAAAAATTTTGGTAAAAACGTAAATATTAAATCTAAACAAAAAGGTCTTAGTGAAAAAGATATATTCATCAATGTAATAGATATTTTAGATGAATGTTGGACAAGATCTAGTGTTTTAGGAGAAGAATTTAGTATGGATATGTCTTCATACGATGAACCTTTTTATCTAATGATTGAAAATTTACTTTATATAAAATATGGTGAATGGAAAACTGATGTAGTTTTATGGTGGGTATATAATAGGTTTAATGAAAAGGAAGAATTAATGCCTATTAAGTTAAATGATCATGTTGAAAAAACAGAGGAAGAAATATTAGTAGAAACCCCTGAACAGTTATGGGAATTTTTAAAACGAATAGATAAATTAGATAAAAAATAAGTTATGACAAATTGCGTAAAATGTGGAGAAATTATTCCGGAGGGTAGATTAAAAGCTTTACCGGGTGCTAAAACTTGTGTTAATTGTTCTAATGCTAAAATGAAAGGCACAGTAACAATAATGAAAGGTGAGGGTGACCATACCTGGATTGAAACTATTCATTTAGACCATGAAGATTATAAAGCATATGTTGAAGCCGAAAATAAACTCCGTAAAGCAGGAAACAAATTATTTGACCCAATTGATGAACCTTCAACAGACATCCCACCAGGATTTAGAGAAGTAAAACCAGACGAAGAATAATGCCTAAAGCAAAACCATTTGGTAAGGAAATGATTTTAGCTGCTATGGCTAAAACTAAATCAAATAAAGCAGCCGCTCGTTATTTGAATTGTTCTTATATTCATTATAAAATGTGGGCTAAAAGATATGATGCTACTGTACCTGGTTATGCTAATTTATTTGAACAACATAAAAATCAATCCGGCAAAGGTATTCCTAAATTTTTAAGTAATGGAAAACCAAGACGTGATTTTGCTTTATTAGATATTATTGAAGGTAGACTAGACCCATCTTCATTTAACCCAAATAAAATCAAATATAAATTGTTACAAGAGGGTTATATGAAAGAGGAATGTAGTTCGTGTGGTTTTCATGAACATCGCGTACTAGACTATAAAATGCCGCTTATAATGAATTTTAAAGACGGCAACAAACAACATTATAGACTAGAGAATTTAGAAATGCTTTGTTACAATTGTTATTTTCTTCAAATTGGAGACATATTTAGCGACAAACAGCTAGAGGGTCTAGAGGATCACTTGGTTAAAAATGAATCTAAGGTTGATTGGGAAGTAGATGATTATACTCAACAACGCCTTAAAGAATTAGGACTATATGACCCAAAACCTTTAGATGATGGTAGCGAATTTATCTCACGCTTATGAAAAAAAGAGTACCATTATTAAAAAAGGGCAAAAATAAAAAACACGATGCTGTTGTAAATGATTTTGATGCTCAAAAAGAAAAACACCTTGAAAAACTTGCCACCAAAACCTTGGAGGAGCAAGAAAAATTTAGTAGATTAAAGGAAAAGAACATTAAAACCGATTTTTTTAAATTATTTTAACTATGGTAGCAGAAATTACAGTCAACAACACAGAGGAGTTTCAGGAGCTTGTTGATAATAAAGATATTAGAATTGCCAAAGCAATTGTAAATGGTATTTTAGACAATATTAATACTAAGAAAAAACACGTACATGTATTATCAATAACCTGTTTAGAAGAAGGTGAAATATATGATATTACTGTTGAACGTAAACATTTTGCTGAAACATTAGAAGAAAATTTACCTTATTATATTAGGGAAGAATATTATGAAGACTGTCAACGTATTGTAAAAACAATTAACGAACTAAAAAACCCTATTGTTAAACAAAGGGGTAGACCAAAAAAGAATCCATCTTAATTTGGTATCTTAAAATTAATTAGTTATATTCACGTCAAAAATAAAGTTATGAAAAATTTAATCACAGAAGAATTCAAGGAAAAATTTAAATTAGCGTTTACTCGCTTTATGAACATTATCATTGTTAGTTCAACTTTGATTGCTGGTTTTGGTATGGGCTACTACTTTCAGGAATTAAAAATGAAACCTAAAGCCGTTAATGAAACTATTCTTAATAAGGAAGTTCGAATTGCAATCGATTCAGAAGACAAATTAATTATGATGGACCGCAAAACCGGTGGTTACACTATTTATAGTGATTCTATTGGAAGAATCATTTTCAAAATGTATGCTACTAAAATTGCTAGTCCTGTAGTAATTAAATAAAAACAACTATGTTTGCTAAATTGAAACACTGGTATTTGATTATTATTCTAGGTATTGTTGGATTAATGTATTATAATGTTAATCGACGTCTAGATTATTTTGAAGAACGTTTAGATTTAGCTAATGGAACTATTTCACTCCAAATGTACGAATCAATCGAACATTGGAGTGATAGTTTCAACATTCCTAAACACATTGCCTATAACGTTGCTTATTTGGAAACACGTTATCAAGGTCCATTTGATTTTAATTACAATCCGTATCAAGAATCATATGCTGGTGCAGTAGGACCAATGCAGATTATAACTCGTTGGGCTAGACCTTATGTTAGACGTCGTTTAAGTGAAAAAGAATTAAAAACTAATATTGACTTAAACGTTAAAATTAGTATGCAAATGCTCCGTAAATGGTATTCAATTCATGGTGATTGGACATTAGCTTGTGGTGCTTATAACTCAGGTCAACCAATTAGAAATAGTTATGCTATTTATGCTACTACTAATAAAGACTATAAGAGTAAATGGGAAAGACTTTAAACACAATGCCATGTATGTATCAGCATGGCAACCAAGAAAAAATCAACATCACTTAGCGCTTCATCGCTTTACAAAGAGAAACCAAAGAAAACTAGAAAAGGTATTCACGCAAAAACAAAAATGAGCAAAAATAAAAATTCAAAAAATTATACAAAAATATCAGTAGGACAAGGTTAAAAAAAGTTTATGAGTAAAACAAGCAACAATCAAAAGTTAGAGGTTCTTAGAATTTGGTTAGATGATCTTAAACGTAATGGTAAGATCCGTAAACAACAACAGAAAAAAGCATCTAAGTGGGTTGAAGAACTAGAGTATGAAAATTGATGGTGGTGCTATAGAATTTTTTAATAGCATACCTGATGATGTACTAGCTAAAATAGCCCAATATGATTGGGAAGCTTTAGAGCGTTTATGTGTCGCTCTTACTATAGATGTACAACTGTATTTAGAAGATATTGAAAGAAAAAAAAAGAGAGATTTGGCTTCCTGAATCTCTTTTCGTATATTCACGTCATAATAAAGGTTATGGCATTACATCGAATTATTGAAAAACACAAAGTAAGTATTTTAGGTCAAGAAATTACCTATACTAACAAATTCCTTAAATATACTAAAGGTACTAGTTATGGTTTCAAACCTGCCTCTAGTTTAGTTAGTCATTCAAGTAGATTATTTAAGTATGAGTATGTTCATCCAACATTACCTCCTGCTTTATTAAAATCTCCTACCACAGGTAAAACTTATATTGTACCTACTTGGCAAGAAGTTCATCCTGAAACCACTTTACAAGATATTGAGTGGATTAAACCAGTTAAAGTAGAAGCTCCAGTAGAAAAAAATACTTGGAAGTTTGAATCAAGTAGTGATCCTGGTCATTTTTATACTGTTAGACAAAATGGTTTAAAACTAACTTGTAACTGTAGTGGTTTTTGGAGAGCTAAAGATCGTCGTTGTAAGCATGTTAAAGAAATAGAACAAAAAATAAAGTAATGATAGTAAATAAACCTAAAAAATCAAAAATCGAAATCGATTTAACTGGTCCTCAAGGTAATGCTTTTGCATTATTAGGTATTGCTAAGGATTTATGTCATAAACTAGATCTAGATTGGAATTACATTCATACAGAAATGACAAGTGGTGATTATGAGAATCTACTACAAGTAATGGAACATTATTTTGGTGATATATTAGTAATGTACAGGTAATTTGGAATCCTGAAAAATTATTCGTATATTCACCGTATGGAAATAAAGGTTATGGAAAAAACAGAACGTAGAGGTAGACCAGCAGAGTCACCAGTAGTTCAACTTGACAAATGGACTAGAGAATTTTATGAAGTACCTACTAAACCTGAGTTAGGTTGGAAAATGACTTGGTACTATGACAAAAGCAAAAATACAGCTGGTCCTTATAAAACTGAAATGACTTATCCTAGAGGTTATAAGCATGAGAAAGTTAAAGTAGATAAAGGTAAACCATATAATGGTCAACCTGTAGTAATGGTGTTTAAAACATCTAATCGTTCAAATGCTAAGTACAAAATAAAAGTATGGAACAATGAAAATATTGATTACATTATTTCAGCTAAAGCATTACCTGGTGTTCCTGATACTGCTGTTATTTTAGAAATTGCTGTTGGTGAAAGTTTTATTAATACTTTTAAATCTAAATATAATTTGTAATATTTATAACATATAATTAATTATGGGAACTAGAGCTCTTATAGGATATTTGGACACAGATGGTGATACCAAACTAACTACTACTTACAACCACTATGATGGTTATCCTTCAAACTTAGGTAAAGGTTTAGAAGACTTTTATGATAATGATGCTAAAGCAAAAGAAATTGCTAATGTAGGATATATTTCATTTTTAAATGGTGAAACAGGTGAGTGGGAAGCCGCTAACAAATCAATGGCTGATACAGTCCAATTAACTGATAATTTCAATAGTGCTATGATGGAAATAGCAGAAGAAATTGATAAAATGGGTGCTGATTATGGTTACATTTGGGATAATGAAAATGGTGAGTGGATTACTGTTAGAAACCAAGGTATCAATAAAATGACTAAAGATTTAGAAATGAATTTAGCTCATTTAAAAGGTAACTTTGATATGATGCCTGAACGTCCTGATCAAACTATGGAAGCTAAAGATAAAATTAAAGAAGGTGTATGGTCAGTATTACCTGCTCGTATTCCTGAATTCATTAAAGCTATGGAAGATATTAAAGAAAAATATCATGGTGTAGTAGGTAGTGATGACGTTTATAATGGATTAGATGCAGCTATTGATGCTGCTAAAGATTTAATGTCAATGGATAAAGCCCCTGAAATACCAATGTTCAAAGGTACTAGAGCAGCATTGGATGATTTGTTTGAAGAAAACTACCAAAAACGCCAGTGGCAACACAGAGCAGGTATTATTAAATAAATAAAATGAAAAAAGCAGACAGCTTTGATGCTAAACAATGGTTAGTAGAAAATAAAATCACTTTCCAATCTCGTCTAAATGAAAGTGTAGACGGAGCTCAAGCGGCATTACAAGAGTTTGTTCAAGAATATAAAATTAGTAGTTATGCTTGCTATGTGTATAAAGACGGAAAGCTTTTATTTGAATCTTTTGAAAACGCTGATATGGACAGTGTTTTTGGTTTAGGTTCTGTTAGTAAAGGTATTGATAAAATAGCAATTATGAAACTTGTTGAGATGGGAAAACTCAAAATGGATGATACTATTTTGCAGTTTGGTCTTGACGTACCTAAAGACGGTATAAATCTTGTTAACTATCTTAATTGGGAAGAGTGGGAAGATATTACTATAGATCATTTAATGCACCATACATCGGGTATACCTGATATTATAAATGACATACCTGAATTTAATATTCATTATGGTGAATTTGGTAAAGTTAAAGATCCTGATAAGTTAATGATTCTTCGAGCAGTTTC
>Ga0181346_1000200_pt1 | contig 24401 bp, 27 predicted proteins | sample Su13VDMM15DN_FD_130100 | JGI IMG/M metagenome (GOLD analysis project Ga0181346, IMG submission 130100) | Freshwater viral communities from Lake Michigan, USA - Su13.VD.MM15.D.N | ecosystem: Environmental > Aquatic > Freshwater > Lake | place: USA: Michigan | collected 2013-07-15 | reverse complement strand
TATATTATAGAAAATTATTTATATCTAATACTTCTAAATAATTTCTTCTAAATTTACTTTCTGCTGGTGCTGATAAATCTATCATTAAAAAATCTTCATTACTTCTACAACAATATTGATATAAATTCATTAATACATCATTTTCTAATCCTAAATTATATTCTTGCAATATTCTCATTAAATCTCTATTGTTTGCTAATTTTTTAATTATTATATGAGTTAAGTTTTTTCTTATCAATGATGGAACACCATAATATGATTGTGTAATATAAATACAATTTATTCCTTTAGCGATTTTTCTTCCTCTTATAAAGTATGGTGCTATTAATCTATCTTGTAATTTTTTATCTTCACATACTAAATCATCAAATATTACTAGATGCTGTAATTGTTTTAATTCATCGTCTTCTTCAAATGTATTTAAATCAGGAACAGATGTTATGCCTTCAGTTACTTGTAAGTGTGATGCTGGTATTTTACTTTTAAGAAAATCATATAAAGGTTCTTGTGCTTTTGTAATTATTTTTATATTTCCAAATGTATTATTCATTCGTCTCATTAAATCACATGCGACTGTAGTCTTACATGATCCTGATGCTCCAACTATTATTATCCTAAATGGTAAATCTATTTTATGATTTTCATAATTTGGATTAAAATATTTTGGTTTTAATTTAGCAGGCATTATTTTATAAAAATTTACTATTTCATTATCATTGTTTTTTTTACGAGACATTATTTATATATATATACTTTTAAAAAAGTATAACAAAAAGTATAGCAAAAAGATGATAAATTTATTTTTGCTCCACTTTTCTTAAAAGTGGAATTGAAGAAAAATAAAAAATAAATAATCTATGTTTAATATATAAATTATGTCAGAAGAAGAGCCTCCTATACCTTTTCCATTAAATCCTATTTATAATCCTAATGATTGGCGAAGTTCTGCCACCTTTGATGCTCTAGATATTGCATATTTGAATTCTAATTATTTGAAATTTCCTTTAGCACAAGCAGGAACTGAAACATTGAATAGTATTATTGTAAATGGGACTTCTTCATTTGAAAATACCATCACTTTAAATAGTGCTACCGCTAATAATAGACAAATAACATCATCTTATTATAATACAAATGATATCAATGGAATTGCTGGACGAAGTAGTAGAATGTATCAAGATGGAATTAATTTATTAATTAGTAATGATGCTACAAGTGGTAAAACAAGATTTTCTTGTGAAGATACTGGTGGTAATCCTATTAATGTAATGGAAATGGAAAGTTTCGTAGGAACAACTTGTTATAGACCATTAGTAATTCTTGCTAATAATAATTTAACTATGAATGCTGGGAATGGAACTATTCAACAACCATTAGTTTTAGGTGATACAAGTAACAGAAATTTTTTTAAATTAAGTGATTTTGCTTTTAATAGTAATAGTTCTACTGGGTCTGGTACGAGATTTGATTTCTATGATAATTATGCTGGAAAAGGATTATCAATAATGCCCGCCGGCGGAAGTGGGTCTTTTGGAGCAACTACGATGTTGAATGATGCTGTTATATTAACCCGCGGTCAAAATAGCGGTGCTGTAACAATTTCAAATTGGAATTCTAATATGAAAAATGGTATGCGAGTTTTTACTACTGACATTAGTAATTGCGGTTTAACCCTTCAATGTGGTCAATTTTCAACGGGCGACTGGACGGAATTTAGAATGTCATATACAAGAACTGGAGGTGTCAATACAACAACTACAACATTCAATAATGTCATTAATTTCAATCCTCCTGGCGGAACAGACCTACCAAATGCGATAAGTAGTGCGAGAAGAAGATTGGAAGGATTAGGAACATTAAGTTTTACTGATATTAGTGGTAATAATACTACAACTGGTTCAACTACAAGTGCTATTTGGACTGATAGTTCATTAGTGTCAGGTTTAGGAAGAGGTATGTTTTTAGATTGTAGTATCAACGGAGGCGATATTATTTTTAGAACAAACAATACGAATGGTGTAAAATCAACATCTTTGGCGTTAAATGGAGATGTGAATACAACATATAATAGACTTTATCAAGAATTAAACCCATCTTGGAATAATGTGAATGGATTTTATGAATTAGCGAAAGATGCTTATCCTGCTTTAAATCCAAAGTCAAGTGGAGAAACCGCTGTTTCTACTTGGACTGCCAGAAATATATCACAAGTAAATAATTGGTATTCTGTTGTATGGGCGAGTGAATTAAGTATTTTTTGTGCCGTTTCTTATAGTTTATCAACTTCAAATGTAGTCACATCTCCTGATGGAATAACTTGGACTACCAGAACAACACCTAATACAAATAGTTTAAATTCTGTTTGTTGGTCTCCTGAAATTCCATTATTTGTTGCTGTATGCGGAGGCGGAATTGGTAATAGAGTATCAACTTCACCAGATGGAATAACTTGGACGACCAGAACAAGTGCTAACGATTATACTTGGAATTCTGTTTGTTGGTCTCCTGAATTAACTTTATTTGTCGCTGTTGCTTCATCAGGAACTGGGAATAGAATAATGACAAGTGCTAATGGAACAATTGGATGGACTGCCAGAAGTTCTCCTGCTGATAATGGCTGGCAAGAAGTAATTTGGGCTGCCGAATTAGGTTTATTCGTTGCTGTTGCGTCAAGCGGTGGAACTGCCTCAAATAGAGTAATGACTTCACCTGACGGAATAACTTGGACTGCCAGAGTAGCACCAAATACTAACGCTTGGAATTCATTATGTTGGTCTCCACAATTAGGATTATTGGTTGCTGTTGCTGGTTCAGGTATTGGAAATAGAGTTATGACTTCAACTGACGGAATAAATTGGACTATTAGAACAAGTTCTATTGATAATAATTGGTTATCTGTTTGTTGGTCTCCTGAATTACAGACATTTACTGCCGTTGCCGATAGTGGAACAAATACAAGAATAATGACAAGTTTTAATGGAATAAATTGGACTACCAGAACAAGTAATAATGTTAATTGGGCGTCTATTTGTTGGAGTAAAGAACAAGGTATTTTTTGTGGTGTTGGATATGATGGAACTAACAGAGCAATGACTTCATCATTTTTAGGAAGACCGCCTACATCACAAAATGTATTTAACAATAATTCTAATTCTATTGATGAATTAGGAGTATGGACTTTAACTTCAAGCACTATATATTCACCATCATTAGAAATTAGAAGAAATACAACTACACCATTATCAAGATTAGAAATAGTAAATGATGGTGCTAATTCAACACTTTTGAAAGCAAGATGCCCGTCAGGACAAGCAACTATGTTTTTCAATACTTATAATGGAGCGAGTGATGATGATGTATTTAATATAACATCAACAAGAATTCAAGTGAGAAGACCTATTGGTTTTAGTTATTTAACAACTCCATCAACAGCAACACAATTGGGTTATATTACAGGTCCTATATCTACATCATCAGGTTCATTTACATCATCAGCAAGTGAAAGAAATTTTAGTAATTTCACAATAGTAAATGCTGGAACATATAGTATTAAAGTTTTAATAACTTTGGCGGGTGGTGCTAATCACACTTTAACAGAATGTAGATGGTGTTTAGATGGAACAAGTGCTACTTTTCCAAGCACTTCAACTCCAACAAAATATACTCCAAGTATAACGGGTTTAGTTGGTAGTTCATTAAGTAGCACATATACATCTTATATGAATATTAATTTAGATGTTTTGGCAACTGCTAATAATGTATTTCATATTAATTTTGTTTTGAATTATTCAGGTGGTTCTACAACGACACTTAATGCTATTTATAGTTATACGAGAATTGGATAAATAAAAATTATTTTTTTATTGCGATATTATATAATGTCTAATATCGTTGAAGTAGTTGAAAAAGAAGTTTCATTGCCTTATTTAGTAAATAGTTTTGATATGAATATCATTATCATTTCATTAAATTATAGTGCTTGTGTAATTACAAATACATTTGATAAAGATGGAAAACGATTATACGAAAAACAATTCATCATTGAAGGTACTGAATATGCTAATTGGGGAAATGATGATAATTATTTGAAAGTTTTGATTTCAAATAAATTAGGTTTAGTAATAAAAACCGCTTCCGTATAATTATCACAATATATATTATAATGGATAATACATTATTATATGGTATATCTTCATTGGCTGTAGGGTTACTAGCATTACTCATTAAATATAGTTTTAAAAGTAAGTGCAGTGATGTGTCATTATGCTTTGGACTGGTGCATATTCAGCGTGATATAGAACATGAAATAGAAGAAGAAAAAAATGAAAATAATTCTCATTCACCAAAAAGAGAATTATCTTTACAAAATATTTAAATATACTTTTAAAAAAAGTATAGCAAAATAATAAATATAAAAACATAATATATTATAATACATATTAATACATTATGCCTCGTAAAGATATTAATTATTCTAACACTATTATGTATAAATTATGCTGTAATGACCCTACTATTACTGATGAATATGTTGGTTCTACAACTGATAAAATTAGAAGAAAAACCCAACATAAAAGTAGATGTCATAATTCAAATGATAAATACCATAATTTGTATGTTTATAAATTTATTCGTGAGCATGGTGGTTGGAATAATTGGTCTATGGTTGTGATTGAAGAATATTCCTGTGAAAATAAAAATCAAGCAGAGTTAAGAGAAAGATATTGGATTGAAACTTTACAATCAACATTAAATAAAAATATTCCTACAAGAACAGATAAAGAATATTATAAACAATATTACGAACAAAATAAAGAAGAAATTAGAAAACAAAGAAAACAATACAGAGAAGAACATGAAGAAGAAATATCAGAATATTATAAACAATACAGAGAAGAACATAAAGAAGAAATATCAGAATACAAAAAACAATATAGAGAAGAACATAAAGAAGAAATTAGAGAAAAAGCAAATCAAAATTTTGATTGTGAATGTGGTGGAAAATATACTCATTCAACAAAATCAAGACATTTAAAAACAAAAAAACATTTAGGATACTTAGAACAAAATAATATATAACATCATAATAATATGTCAGCAGATATGGATTATTATGGAACTGGAAAAGGAAAATTTATTGAATTATTTTCTAATCCTGAAATAGTTAGAAAAAAAGCAAGAGAATATGGGCTTGAAGTTGTGTATAGTCCAAGAAAAAATAAAAAATATAGAATAGTAAATCCTGAAACAAATAAGTATCAGGACTTTGGTTCTTTATTTCACAAAGATTTTACACTTACTGGTGATGAAGAAAGAAAAAGATTGTTTAGATTAAGAAATCATAAATGGAAAGATGCTCCAAAATATAGTGCAGCTTGGCTTTCATATTGGCTTTTGTGGTGATTATCTTTAAGTTCGTTTTTTCATTATTTCATTTTTATTTTCTATGTATATATTATTACATAATGACAAACAGAATTAATTTTTTCGGTCCCAAAAATGAATACGATGAAATTCAATCGAGAGAGAGATATTTACAATATTTAAGAGTTGCAGCACAAAATTCTGCTTTAAAAGAAAGTGCTGAATTTGAAACAGAACCTATAAAAGCACAAGAAAAACCTATTGCTGAAGTACTAGGAGATGAAGCTGAAGTTTCACGAGTATTACAAGAATATTTAGGAAAATTATTAATTGAACCTGTTGGACTAAGTAGAAATGTTAATGAAACTGATGATAATTATCAACAACGAATTAATCCTATTGTTTATGTCATGAATAGATTGAATGATGAAGAAAAACAATTAATTTTAAGAAAATTTCAACAAATATTAATTGATACAAATAATACTAAAATGTTCCCAAGTGATTTAATAAATTATGTTCAAAATTATAGAAGATTACATGAAGAATCAGGAGGAATAAAAGGATTATCTAATTCATCAGCAGTAATTGCTGAGATTAGAGGACTGCGTCAAATGTTGCCTGATACTAGACAATTACAAAAATCTATTAATAATCTTCGTGGAGCTCAAGCTATGTTTAAACGAGATGTTAGAATTGGTAATGCCCAATTGAATACATTAATGAATGATGCTATTAATAGATTACAAAATTTAGAAAATACTGTTAGTAATGTTGATTATGATAGAATTCAAAGAACAATCGAAAGCGGAGTTGCTGATTTGTCGAGAGATAATGTTATTGTCGCTGAAGATATGTATCAGAGTTTAATTGGAAAATTAGAAAGATTACCAACAAGAAGAGATATTGAATTAGTTGATAATATTATAATGAGGCAACTTGAAGGAATTGATAGAAATATTCGTGAGGGAAGAATTCAATCACAATCAGACAAGGCAGAGATTTTGTCTCAATTGGATAATGCATTTACTCAAATAGATTCTATTTTAATGGATAAAGTTAATATTGATGATTTGAAAGAAATTAATGAAACTTTAGATGAAGTATATTCTTTAGCAAGAGAGGAACAAATTATGACACAAACTTTAACAGAAGAATCATTTAAACAAACAAAAGAATTCAGAGATTTATATAAGGAAAAATTACAAAATTATATTGAATTAGGAGGTTTTGATCCAAATGATCCGAGATTACCTGAAATGGCAAGAAACTCTGCTATTGGAGAATTGAATATAAGACTGAGAGGCGGAAGAGGAATGCAGCAAGCTGTTAGAAAATCAATAAAAAAATATCAACCAAGAGCTTCACTAGTTCAAGGCAGAGGAATTCATATTCAAGAAGAACCTAAATTCGTTGAATTTGGAAAATATGCTTTGTCATTAAAAAAATTAAATGATAAACGATTAGATGCTAAAACGCTTAAATCAGGTGGTTCAGTTAAAGATTTATCTAATGTTTCTATCAGCGAAGAACTACAAGATATTTTAAACGATTTGATTGATAATAAAAAATTCAATGAAAAACATTTACATAGATTATCGGCAAGTGAAAAAAGAATTTTTAAAAAATTAATTAATGGAAGTGGATTATATGGTAAGTATAAAGTTAAATTAGTTGAATCAGACCAAGAACAAAAAGAGAATGAACGATATGAAATGCTGAAGGGCATTTATTCTGCTGGGAATGATAGTCGTGAAGTAATACAAGAATTAAAACAATTAATTATTAAATTTATGAATGATGGACGATTGCCTAGAAAAGAAGCATTAGAAATTATTTATGAGTTAAATGTTGTTTCTATGTAGATACAAGACACTTTTTTAAAATCCTAAAAATATAAAAAATATTTTTTTTTATTTTTTATATTTTATTTTTTTTATAATTTTCAAATAACTATATAACTATAACTACTATCATTCCTAGTATAAATATATTTAGAATAAATAAATAAATAAGATTACAATGCGTAAGATAATTTTGAATAATAAAAAAATATAAAATTATGCTCTTATGATAGTTAATTTTAAACTATCTGAAAAAATGATAGTTTCATTTTATTTAATTAAAGTAAAATATGTTTTAATAATTTTTTTAACTTAAAGATAAAATATTATCAATATATAACAAAGATGACTTTAGAAAACGAAGCATTACAATTTAAAAATTATATGGAACGCTATAACCTGATTGGTTATGGAGCAGACCAAATTATGACTCTTTTTGATGATAAAGATGGAACATTAAAAAAGAAATTACCATTTAAAAAATGGAGTGAAGTTTCACCTGAGAATTGGACTGAACATATTTTATGTAAAACATTCAATAAAACTACTGGAAAAGAAATTATTAAACAACCTAAATCATTTTGTATCAGAACTGGAAAAGATTTTAATTGTGTTGCCATTGATTTTGATACACAAATTGCTTATGATGAATTCATCAAATTCAATCCTGAATGCAAGAATTATTTAACACAAAAAACTAAAAAAGGATTTCATATTATTTTTAATTATCATGAAGCATTAGATACAAGCATTAGTAATGATACTAATGAAGATAAATATAAAATAGATTTTCGCTCTAATGGTGGAATTATTATTTCATTTCCTACTCAATATAAAAATCATTCAACAGGAGAAATATATAAATATGAGATTTATAATGAAGGACAACTTGGTAATATTACTGAAAAAATAATTAAATATTTTGATGATAATAATATTAAATATACAAAAAAGAAAGACACTTCAAAAAAATTATCTAAAGTTAAAACCAAGGCAGATAAAAAAGTTGTTTTACAAAAAGTTCAAATTGAAGAACAAGTCAGTGAAACTATTTCACAAAATTTTAAAATGTTTCAACAAATATGCCAATGTTTCACTCGTGATAGAGTTTGTAATTATTCTTCTTGGTTTGAAATGGGTTGCTTATTGAAAAATCATTTTCATAATAAAGATAAAGATGATGAAGGATATGATGCGTTTGTCTATTTCAGTAAATTAAAAGATGATAATAATAATTTATTTTATTCAAGTTATAATGTTGAAGAAGTATGTAAGCAGTGGAATAAGATTATACCTTGTAAATTTAAAAAAAGTGAAAAAAATAAAAATTGGGATAAAATTAAAAAATTTGCGAAGACAGATAATCCTGAATTATTTGAAGATATATTCAATATTGAAAAATTAAATCTTACTACATCGTATTCTGATTTAAAAACTGCTTTTGAAGAAACTAATTTCAAATTAAGAAATCCTGTATGTTTTTGTGAAATTATAAATGTTGTTGGAGAAGATGAAATTATAATGAGAAACAAAACTGAACTTACAACTCTTTATGAAAATATTTTTTGGACTAAATATACATTTAAACAACCATCAAGTGAAGAACAAGAAGGCAAATGGATTGAAAATGAAAGATTATTCGTAGATGATTGGAGAACAGATATTAATATTAAAACATATGAAAGAATTGATTTTATGCCATATGGTAGAGAACAAGATAATAATTGTCCTAATAATGTTTATAATTTATTTTCAGGTTTAAATGGATTGAAATATTATAATGAATATTTGAATAATGAAATGACAGGTAAATTATCACCAGATTTAGATTTTCAATATAATCTATTACATGACCATATTTGGCGTTTATGTGGAAATGATGAATTCTATAATTATACTTTAGATTGGTTGGCTTATAAAATTCAATATCCTAATAGAAGAAATAATATTGCATTAATTTTTAAATCTTTACAAGGGATCGGAAAAGATACTTTTTTTGATTGGTTTGGTAAAGGACTAATTGGAGAAAAATATTATTTAAATATTCAAGGACTTAAAGACTTAGATAATTTTAATGCACTATTATCTCATAAATTACTTGTCATTATTAATGAATTTGAAATAAAAGATAGTATTGCTAATAAAGAAAAATTAAAGACAATGATTACTAACAAGATGAATGTTATTAATGAAAAGTTTGAAAAACAAAGAAAAGAAAAAAATTATGTTTCATTTGCTTTTTTAACTAATAATGATAATTCTTTTTATCTTGAAATGAGTGATAGAAGAAATGCCGGTACAGAAGGAGATAATAGTATTTGTAATGATATAAATTATTTTAGACCTTTATTTGATAATGTTTATGGATTAGATGAAAATGATGAATATGTCAATAAAGATTTGATTGGAAGATTTTTTAATTTTTTAATGCAACGAGATGTGAGTAATAAAGATTGGGTAAATACAAGACCTCAAACTGAATATTATAAAACATTAAAAGAAGCATCATTACCTATCATTATTAGATTTTTTGAATATATGAATTCTATATATCAAACAGATGGAGCGTCATATTTGAATCTTACTAATTCACACAACGAAAATGAATCTATTTTCTATGGTAAAAAATTATTTGATTTATTTAAAAAATTCAAAGAAGATTGTAATTTTAAAGCAGATTATACAAGCACGGCATTTGGATTGAAATTAAAAGAATTTTGTGTTAGTGATGGGGCAGAATATAATGATAATGAATCTAAAAAATTTATTAAAAAAATAAAAAATAGTCACGTTGTATATCACGTCAATAATAAATTATTGATAAAATATTTGAATGATGAAGGATTGATAAAAATTAACTTTTGAGCGAATGATAGTTTTTTTATGAGTGATAGTAGATAATTAACTATCACTGAGAGCATAATGGCATTTTTTATTATAATTCAATTATTTTATTACTTATAATAATCTTATTTATTTATTTATTCTAAAATTTTTTATACTAGGAATGATAGTAGTTATAGTTCTGATAGTTATTTTGAAAATTATAAAAAATATAAAAATGAATTTTTTTTTTTTTTTTTTAATTTATTTTTAGGGTTTGAAAATACTATCTACTATCAGAAAAATTATTAGTATCTATTAAAGAAAATTTTATATTAATTAAAAAAAAATTAATATAAAAATATATTTTCAACTTAGAATAAAATGGATAATGTTGAACCAAAAATTACACAGAGTAAAGATTATAATACATACATGAAGACTTATATGAATTCATATTATAAAAAAAATTCTGAAAAAATAAATATGAGAAGAAAGACACTTAATTATATAAAGAAAAATGATATACCTGAAGATGTAGCAAACAAATATGGAGACCATCTCATCAATGTAATAAAAATAAAAGAATTATTAGATATGATTCCTAATGATTTAATAAATGATATACTACACGATTATGATAATTCTACTTCATAAACTTTTTTTCCTTTTCTTCCATTACATTGACAACATAAAATCTGAAAATTATTTTCGAATGAATTATGATATTCAATCCATGAGTTCTTAAATTCAAAATCATTTTCTTGAAATATTTTAATATTAGAATACTTATCTGAATCAAATTCTGTTGGAATCATACCAGCATATTTATTTTCATCTAAAAATGTTTTCTTAATTAATGAAAATGGAATAATATGATCCACATGAAACTCAGTGTAATCAATATCTTTGATATTACATCTCTTACAGCATAATTCATTTTTCCTCTTATAATCTATAGCAAATTCTTTAATTGATTGTCTCATAGCTTCATTTAACATTTCTTCAGATTTATCACATTTATTTCTTGCACAATCAACCCAACTTATATCAATGGAATCAGAGTTAATTCTTTTAATTCTCAATTCATTTCCTTTTGGATAAATTTTATTTTTGGCAATGAAGAAGTATTCAATTCCATCTTGTATTTTCTCATCATATTGTTTATGAGATTTACATAATTCATTTAAAAAATAAAATCTTTCATCAGTAGGTCTTATTTTAACACCAATTCCAATATCAGCAATAAATTTTCTGACATATTCCTCAGCAGATTTTTTACTTGAAAATGTTTTATCACCGATTATTCTTGGGATACTTCTTGGCATATTTGTTATTTAATATAAATTAATTTTCTTTATATTAAAAAAATTCTTAATTAATAATTCATTTTTCATAATTAATAACAATTTTTCTTTAATAAATAACTTAAAGAAATAGTATATATAATATATAAAATGAAAACTTTAATAACTAATCGTGAGATGTATGATATTAATTTTACTTGTGGTAAATCTATACAAAGTGTTAAATCAAAAAGACAATTTGATACATTTAAAAAATTACATTATAAAAAATGTAAAATATGTAATGAATCAGTTACACACAATATAATAGACATAGTTAATAGGTCAATTATATACAAATAAAATATATAAAAACTTAAAGATAAAAGAACTTAAAGAAATCATATAATATAATATATAACATGAATCATATGGAGGATAGATTACGCAAAGAACAAATGAATTATGAACGAAATTATCTAAATGAATATATTTTGAAGTTGAAATATGAAGTGATGGAATTATATGTTGAAGTAGATAATTTGAATAATCAAATGATTGATGAAGAAGATATATTTTTAAAAAATGAAAAATTGAATGAAATGAATGATAAAATACAATCAAAATTGATAGAATTTGAATTAAAAATTGAAATGTTAAAATCAATTATCCACTAAACGATTTAAAGACAAAATGGTATAATATTGTAAGAAATGGTTAATTATGGAGAAGGATTGATTTATAAAATATGTTGTAAAGATGCCTCTATAACTGATGAATATATTGGTTCAACAACAAATAAAAATAGAAGAAAACAACAACACAAAACTGGTTGTAATAATCCGAATAGCAAAATACATAATCAATATGTTTATCAATTTATTCGTGAGCATGGTGGATTTGATAATTGGTGTATGGTCATAATTGAAGAACATAATTGTGAAAGTAAAAGACAATTAGAAACAAGAGAGCGGTATTGGATTGAAGAAAGAAAACCGACATTAAATAAATGTGTCCCTACGAGAACTAAGCAAGAATATTATGAACAAAATAAAGAACAAATAATAGAATATAATAAACAATATAAAGAACAAAATAAAGAACAAATATTAGAATGTAATAAACAATATAAAGAAAAAAATAAAGAATTAATTAATCAAAAAATAAATTGTGAATGTGGTGGAAAATATACGATGGGTAATAAATCTATTCACATAAAAACTCAAAAACATATAAAATATTTTGAAGAATTGAATTTATAATTTTAATTATTTTTTATATGAATAATAATTCAAATACTTTTATAATATATTTTTTTATCAAGATAATATATTATATGGCTGACTATAGTTTATGCGAATTTACTCTAAAACAATTAAAAGATATAGCAAAGGATTTTAAAATACCAACAACTAAAATAAAAAAATATGATTTAATAATCTTATTAGATAGAGCAGGTTATGGTAAAGATTATATCTATGTTCCACCAAGAAAAACAAAATTTCAAAAAAAAACAAAACAAATGGAATATGAAGTTGATGATGCTGAAGAAAAATTAAAATATAAATTATGTATTGATAGACGAAATAAGTTATTTGCTCTATCTAAAAGTCAATTACATCAAAAAATAAAAAAAAGAAATCCTAATTTTATAATTCCAGAAAATTTAACACAACAACAAATTATAGATGAAATAATGTATTTAGATGAGTGTTATGATTTAGTTCCAAATAATTTTTCTTCTAAGTTAGAATTTATCTCAGAGAAAATATACATGAAACCAATTAACGAATCAAATGAACGACCAAAACCCAGAACTCAATCATCCAAAACTCAATCATCTAAAACTCAATCAAAAACAAAAAATGCATTTTTAGAAAGAAGAGATGAAGAACGAAGATTAGAAAGATTACCAATTAGCGAATTATTAGAAATATTATATTCAAGACAATATTATCCAATGCAATTAATAAACAAATTAAAAACAAGAGAACAATTGATTAATGCAATAATGATGCGTGAATCTGATGTATCTTCCTTAGTTTCAAAATTATAAATTCAAATACTTTTGCTTAATTATATATATGAGAACTTAAAGATAAAGAACTTAAAGATAACCCTATATATATAATTATAACCGAAAGGTAAAAAATGCCATTATTTTTTTATCAAGATAATATATCAATGGAGTTCCCAATTTGTAGATTAACAGTTAAAGAATTACGTGAAATTGCTAAAAAAATGGGTTTAGCACATAAAGGTTTGAAGAAATGTCAGTTGATATTACTTTTAGAAAGAAATGGAGCAAATCAACAAGAACCTGAAGAATTAGAATTCCCTGATGTTGAAGTTGAATATCCTGATGAAGTTGAATATTCTGATGTTGAAGTTGAATATCCTGATGTTGTAACTCAACGATTACGATTTGGTGATACAAAAAAAGATATAATTCCTTATAGTAAAACAAAAGGTAGAAAATCTAGAGGAACAAAATCAACAAGAACATTGACAGAAGAAGATTTAAAAAATTTTATTCCAAGAAATGTTTTGAAAAAACAAGCAAAAAAAAATAAATTCTTTGAATTAGAAGAAGCAGTGCCATCTCAATCAATGTATTCAAAAAAACCAATTGATATTAAAAGAAATTGGAATACAAATTATAAAGTTGGTAAATATTTACCCACATTAGAATTTGAAGACAAAGACAATTTGGATCCATATAAAATACTTGGTATATCTAAATCCGCATCATTAAAAGATATTAGAAATGCTTATATGAAAAAATCAAGAATATATCATCCTGATAGATTATCAAGTAAAACAAAAGAAGAACAAGAAAGAGGTAAAGAAATGTTTCAATTGATAAATAATGCTTACCAGTATATACTTGATGATAAAGAAGATGATTTTGACATAATTGAAGTAGAAAAAGCAAGAAAAGAATACGAAGACTTTAAAAACAAATTTCAAAAAGCAAAAAAAACTCAAGATGATATGATGTCTGAACGAGAAAAAGAATATGAAGAAATTGAAAAAGAACGAATTAAATATGAAGAAAAAAGACGACCATGGATAAAACCAGGAATGTCTGGTCCTGAAATAGTTATAGCGATGAATGAATATAAAAAAAATAGACCATTTGAATATTCAAGTGAAGCAAGAAAAATAGTAGAAAAATATTTAAAATTACCAAAAAAAGATTTAATCAAAACTATTTATGAAATAATGGATAAAAGAAATATTAAAGATGTTCCTAATAAATTCGACCAAGTAAATAGAAAGTCAAAAGCAAGTATAAAAAATATGACTATACCTGATTTAATAGATTTAATTTTAATGTTGGAAGGATTTAATATATTGATAGAATTTACAGATTCTAATGTTGATTTACCTGACCAAACAAAAGATTTTACACTAACTTTAATTGATAAATTTGGAGATGAACTTTATAAAACTTCAGCAACAAAATCAAGAATTACTAAAACAACTAAAGCTGAAGAAAGAAGTAAAAAATATTTACAATCAAAAAAGCCAAAATCTGAAGAATCTGACGAACTTGATTTTTCTGATGTAATATTTGAAAAAGAACCTGAATCATCAAAACCAAAACCAAAAAAATCAAAACCTGCACCTATAATTGAATACACTGAGGACGAAATGGAAGATTTACAAAATACTATAAATATATTATTGGATTCACCAAAAGAAGAATTGAATCAAATAATATTAGAAGAAACAGGACAGGATGCTAGTAATTTGACAGAGGAACAATTAATAAAAAAAATATTAATTGATGTTCATGGAAATCCTGCTAATATAGTAAATAAAATGAAAATTAGATTAAAAAAATCAACTCAACAACAATCTAAACAACAATCTCAACCGTCACAAAAACAAAAATCAACATTAGTGAATATTCAAATAATAAATGAAAAAGATTATAGAAAAATGATGAATAAACCTCTTTCAGCAACAATTCAAAGAGCATATGAAGAAATGCTTACTAATAAACAATTTGATAAATCAAATGAAATACAGGAATATGTTGCTGAAAAATTGAAAGAAGAAGGAATAATAAAATATTAAAGTAACGGAATTGCTCTATTGATTAGTTCCTCGTTCTTTAATTACTAACATAATGCTAATCTGAGGATCAATTAAAAAAACAGAATTTCCATTTTGGTCTAAAATTGAGACTTCAAACTGATTATAATTTCCATCAACAATTTTGGTAAAAGTATATTCAGGAACTTGGATTAGGATTTGTCCGCCAAATTGTGTTTCAGGAACACCAAAAGCATAAATAACTTTTGATTGAGATGAGTAAGGATTATTACATATTGAACATGTAATTTGTAATGAACTTACAGGATTTACTTGAGGACTTGTGGAAGATAAAATAGAATATGTAGTCCCTTGCGGAACTGCAGGAGGATAAGTTCCAGCAGAAAATCCAATAATATCTCTAAAAGCATTTGCTAAAATAATAACTTGTGGAGTTGTAGCAATAGCAGGCAAAGTCCATCCAGGAGTGGCAGGTAATGCTTTATTAGGTGGTAAAGTTGTTGGAACGACATAACAATTTAATTGAACAGAATAAAATGTTTCATTTGTCTCAAACTGGATGAAATAAGTAAAATCACCAGTAATAGTATCTACGAAATAATGTTTATTAGCAACCATAACAGATTGTAAAAATGTATTCAATTCATCAACAGAATAATTACCATCAGGCATAGTCACGTTATAAGTTATACCATTAGTCCATCTGTATGAATAAGTATTATTTCTATAAGCAGATGTAATATTATACCAAGAATAATATATTTGACATGTTCCTAATGCTATTTCATTATGTTGAAATTGTACCCCACCGCCAGTAAATTCGAATATCAACTTGTTATTTCCAGTTCCTCGATTTGCTAATTGATTGCTCGTAAGTAGAATAATTGTCATTTAATATACAATAATAAAATAAAATAAATTCAAATACTTTTAAATAATTAAAAAAAAATATTTCCTTAAATTATAAAAAATGAATATGAATGATTTGAGAAATGATATTGATAAATTTAGAAGAATTGAAACCGAATTATTTAATAAATTACATTCACAAGAATCACGCAAAGAAGAAATATTTAAAATAAAAAAATATTATCAAAGACAACATAAAACTCTTCAACAATTAATTAATAATTATCAAATATTATATGATACACAATTAACAATTGAAGAATTAGAGAAAAAAAAATAATTTTTATTTTAGCAAAAATATAAAAAAATAAAATAAAATAAAAAATAATTATTTTATTTTATTTTATTATAATATATAAAGATGTTTATGGAACTTGCGAGAAAAAAAGGCCGTGGAAGACCACGCAAGAATGTCAATTTTGATGGATGCGGAATAAAAGATGTTAGTTCAGATATAAAGCAAGGTGTAAAAAAAATTGGTTCTAAAACAAAGAAAGGATTTAATAAAACTATAGTAGATTCTGGAATTGGTAAAGAAATAGCAAAAGAATTAATTGATGTAGGAGCAGATGTGTTATTACCTGCAGCAACAACTGGATTGAGTATGGCTCTGGGAGACCCAACTGGTGTTTCTGGAGCCGTAGTTGGAAAAGTTCTCGGTGACCAAATTCAGCAACAAGCAGAAAAAAAAGGATATGGTTTAAAAGATTATGGATTCAAAGGAAAAAAATTAAAAGCACAAAAAGACAAAATGACTGCATTATTTTCAGGAATGGGATTGAATGTGAAACATGCTAAAGCATTAACTAATAAAGTTTTTAAGCACGGTGCAGCAGTTTTAGATTTGCCTGAAGTTCCTATTACAGGTGGTAAATTAACATTATCAAAAATAAAAAAAAGTGTATTAAGTGAAGGAAAAAAAATCTGGAATGAAGCAAGACCTGTGCTTAAATTTGCTGGTGAGACTGCATTAAATATGGCTGAACCTTTGGTAGAAGCAGGCATAAAACAAGCAGCAATTAGCTATGGTATGGAGCCAGAACAGGCAGATATGACAGCTAAGATATTCACTGCTACTGGGAGAAGTTATGCTGAAAAAGGATTAAATAGATTATCAAAAAAACAATCAAAAAATCCTCAGGAATATGTAGATAGAGCATCAGCAATAGTTCAAGATAGGTCTGCTAAATTAATTGATAGAGCAGAAAAAGAAGGATTATCATCTATTTCTAAATCAGCTATGTCTGATGAAGCAAAACAATTAGCAATGGATAAATTAATGGAAAAATCACAAGGAGCTAGAAATATAGTAGATTTAAATGTAGAAAAAGTAGAAAGTCAAATTCAACAAGCTGTATCATCAGGAAGAAGACGAAGAGCATCAATGATGTCAGAACAAGACTCAACAGGTGGTATGGGTTTATATTCTCGTAATGACATGAGTACCCTATTAAGTCCTGATAGTGTAGCAAAACAATCATTTTATGTTAGACCAAATATTCAGCAAGGACAAATTACAGGAATTAGTGGTTCAGGTTCTCTCTATGCTGATACAATGCAAGGTTCAGGATTAGGAAGAGCATTCAAAGATGTTTATGGTTTTGGAGTACAAGGTTCGAGTTTTAGAAATGTCTCAGGACGAGGAAATTGTATGTGTGGTGGAAGTTTTCGCTAAATAAAAAATAATAATATATTTACAATATATATGTATAGAATAGCAATTCCTACTTATGATAGATACGATAATTTTAAAACAATTGATTTTTTAAAAAAAAATAATGTTTCAATTGATATAATTGATATATTTGTAGCAAATGACGAACAATTACAATTATATAAAAATAGTATTGGAGAAAATTATAATTTTATTGTTGGAGTTATTGGACTTGTAGAACAACGTAATTTTATTAGTGATTATTATGATGAAGGTCAAATAATTATTTCTATGGACGATGATATTGAAGATTTAATTGAAAAAGATAATAAACCATTTTTAGAATGGATTAATGATTGTATAAATTTTATGAATGAAAATTCGGTGGGAATTATTGGAATTAATCCAAGTGTAAATCCATTTTTTTTCGAACAACGAATAAAAACAACTTCATCATTTAAAATAGGAAGGTATTTAGTTATTGGTTGTTTTCAAATATTACGTAATCATAAAGATTTGAAATTAAATTACATTTCAATGGAAGATTGGGAAAGGTCTATATTATATTTTTTAAAATATGGAAATACTGGAAGATATAATAATGTCTTAATTAAGACAAAATATTTTTCTAAAAAAGGTGGATTATCTACACAGCGAAATAAAGATAATTATAATAATAGTTTAAATTGTTTATTGTATAATTATCATAATTTATTAAAATATAATTATAAAAAATTACCTCTTGATAAGTATAATGAAATGCCTAACTTAGTTTTTAAAAAACATTGTGAATTTATTAATGTAATAAAACTTCCAAGTATTCCAGCAAGTGAATTTTGTATTTTATATAGTATGTTAGAAGATATATACCTTACAAGAAGATTGAAAGCAACTAATCGTAGAGGATTTCCAATAGGTCATCAATCAGTAACATTTGGATATACGAGAGCAAGATTTGGAAGAAAATATGGTGAATTATTTGATTTATCAAATTATTCAATCAAGTATCCTGAAATATATAATGAATTATTAAGAATTGGAAATATATATTGTCCTTTTAAATTCACATCAATTCATGTAAATAAAAATGTTGTATGTCCTAAACATATAGATAATAAAAATGTAGGAAAATCTATGTTGGTTTCATTTGGAGATTATGCTGGTTGTAAAATTATAATTGACAATATTGAATATGATGCTAATTGTAATCCAGTAATTTTTGATGGTTCTAAAATAGAACATTGGAATACTGATGATTTAGAAGGAACGAAATATAGTTTAGTATTTTTTAATTCTCAATAATATATATTATATGACATTTATAATATACATTAAATCAAATTGTGATGAAAATGAAAAAACAATAAAATTATTAGAAAAAGAAAAAAAAATAATATTTAATTGTGACCAAATGATAAAAAATAATATTTCAGAATTTACGAAATCAATTGAAAATAAAATACATAGACCATTTGATATTTCACATTTACCAATAATATTTTTAGGAGACCAATACATTGGAAGATATGAAGATTTATTAGAATATTTAACATTTCAATTAGATGAAAATTATTTTTTATAAAAACATATAATATACATTCATGATTACTGATGTAGATTTATGGAAAATAATTAAAACTAAAAGAATACCTGTAAATGATATATTCATGAAAGATAATCCGCCATCAAGAATAAAACCAAATGGATATATAATAAATTTACAAGATTCAGTAAATTCAGAAGGAGAACAAAATGGCGGAACTCATTGGGTTGCTTTATGGTTTTCAAAAAAACCAAAAGAATACATTGTTTATTTTGATTCATTCGGCTTTGCAATTCCTCAAAGTTTAATTAACTGGATTAGAGTCAAAGGCGGAATTTATAAAAATTCTAAAATAGTTTCAAATGATAAACATATTCAAGATGTAGATACAGGAGGATGTGGAATATATAGTTTATTTTTCATTCAATTCATGAATGCTAATAAATATTTAACATCATTACAAGGATTAGAAAAATTTATAAAATTATGGAGTAATGATACAGATGATAATTTGAATTTATTAAAAGAAATAACTGGATATTACATGGAAAGTTGAAATATAATATTTTTTATTTTGCAATATATTCTAAATGCTGGACGAGACTATGACCCATATCCTTAGCATCTTCCATCAATTCTTCCAATGCAGGCATATCTTTATATTTAGCAGTAACATGACTTCTACGCATAATATTAATACTTGCATTTCTTCCAAATATTTTATTTAATCTTTGTGTGATTTTTACAGAACTTAATTTATTACAATTTTTATCAATTAATAAATATTCAGCATTAGGACAAACTTGATTTAATAATTTAATCCATTTTGTTAATATTTTTTTTAATTCAGGAGTAATAATAATTTCTTGAACTCCGTGACTTGCTTGTGTCTTGTATCGTCTAAAAATAAACTTCCAAGGTTTTCTATTTGGCATTTCAAATGAATTAGATTCTTCATCAAAATTTTTTATTTTCATTTCAGCCCAATCTAATGATCGCCTCACATCAATATATTTCCCTGATACAAGACATAATAAAATATAATTTTGAGCGTCTTGTAATTGTTCCATCGTAGGCGCTGTTTTCAACTTAAATATTTTATTTGCTTCAACTTCATGATTATTAATAATTTGATTCAATTCATCTTGTTCGACCCAGTTCTCAGTTTGCTTCTCAGTTCTTTTTTGTTTCTTTTGTTCTTTTGAATGATTATTAGCATCTTCAGTCATTAATTGTAAATATTTTTCGCAATCATCATTACAAATAACTACGAGTGCTGACAAATATGTTTTTCTTTTTGAACCTTCTACATTTTCTAAAAATTTTAAAAATTTATCTTGATTTTTAAATTTAGTTAAATTAAATTCTTCTTCAGGATAAACTTTTTTATATAAATTTTTTAATATACTTACATATGTTTTAACAGAATTTACAGATAAGTTAGGACGATTTTCTTTTAATTTGTCTTCAATTATTTTAGCAATTGACATTTCTTAATTATAATATATGAAAATATAAAAATAAATAAATTTAAATGAATTATTTAAAATATTTTCCTAAATATATAAATGGATTTAGAAAGTAAAAAATCATCATATAATTTATTGGATTATGGTTGTATTGAAAAACCTTTAGAATTTTATACAGATTTAGGAAAACATTTTAGTGAATTAGATCATTTGGATAGATTAAGAGTTATTGAAATATTTTTAAAAAATTTATTTAATACTGATACTAAACTTCATCCAGTAGTGATGAGATTGATGATGGAGAAATTACAAGATGTAGAAATTCAATCTGCTAAATGGAAGAAGATGTTAGGTGATACAAAAATTTCAAATTTAACCTGTAATAAGTGTGGTAATAAATATCCTACAATGACGATGGAACAACTATGTGTAGGTGTCAATTCTGAATGTCCTCATGATTCAATTGAAGTAGCATTTGAATAATTTTTTATTTATTATTTATATATAATTTGATGAAAGAAGAATTAGATAATTTAGATTATATATTTGTATTAACGATATTATGGTTTTATTTTCTCTTGATAATATATATATTAAAATGTATAGTTATGTATTTCAAATATTAAATCAAACATTAATAATTCATGAATTAGATTATGAATGGTTCATATTCATCACAAATGAAAATAAATATAAAAAAAAATATTTCAAACAATAATTTTTATATATAGTATGTATAATTTTCATATAATTAAGCATATAATTAAGATAGTGCTTAATATTAAGATAATTTAACTAAATATTAAGTGAAAATCTTCATATAATTAAGATAATGTTGGCAAACTATTTAATTAAAAATTTTTAATCTAGTGATTACTTAATTATGTAGCGAATTATGCTTAATATTTAGTTAAATTATCTTAATATTAAGCATCTACTTAATTATATGAGTGTCAATACTTAATATTATATTTAAATCAATATAAAAAAATAATATTATTCAATATTAACGATGGAAGAAACTAATAGACAAATTGAAGATAAAAAAGAAAGAAGAAGATTAGCAAATAAAAAATATAGAGATGCTAATAAATCAAAGTATGCTGAACTTGTAAAAAAACATTACCATAAACATATTAATGAACCTGAATTTAAACAAAAATTAAAAGATAATGCAAAACGATTTAGAGATAAAAATAAAAATAAAAAACCTGAATACATCTTAATCACATTAGAAACATAATAATATATAATTTTTTTTATATATTATTTTTTTATTTTATTACGATATATGCTCACAAAATTATTCTAGTCTTTTTCCACTATACGAGTCTATTGTGATTGACTTTTCTAGGACACAAAATATATATAAATCTACTGGCAACTGAGATAAACATGTTCCACTAATTTGAACTGACTTGGCAGAATTATCTTCAGGCAATCTACGAGCAACATTAGCAACCAAATATCCGTAGTTATTCAAAAATGCATTTTGAGAAATTAATCCTGATGTTAGACCATCGACAAGACCACCATTAACAGAGCCAACGCCTTGTAATTCAGATTGGAAACTTTCAAAACCAAATTGCTGAGAATTAGTAAAAATATTAGTTCCACTAATTTGAATATTAAAATTATTGAACCATTCCAAAGGAGAGCATGTTGCTGGTTCAGATGAAAATGGAGAGCGAAGAGTTGTGAAAGTTTGACCTGATACACCATTAACTGACCCACTAATCAAAGGAACTACAATAATTTCTTGTAATCTTGAAAGACCATTAGAAACTAAAAAGTTAAATGCTGAAGTGACATTTAAAAATTGATATTGGAAAAAATCTTTATATCTAATTGTCTTAGTTCTTTGTTGTAAATATTCTTCTTCTTTCATTGGATTCATAGTATAAAGATTAGCATATAAACGACAAGAATTCATCATAGGATTACGAGCAATTCCAGCAGGACAATTTGGATCTAATGAATTCAAAACAGAGACAGAAAATGTTGCTACTTTATCACCAGCAATTCCTACAAAAGGAGCAAGTCCGTTATTTGCTTGTGCTGATGAAATAAGAAGAGGATTTGTTTGACCACCATAAATTATTACATCACTTGAATTAATTGACATTGATGTAGTTCCAGTCACTCGTAGAGTTGTCAATGATTGATTAAGATTAATATACATTTTAATATAAGCATTACGAGTTAATGGCATTTGTGCGAAAAAATCCGCAATATCTTTTAATCTGATTGTTGCTAAAACATTCCAAGATTTACTACAAATTCCACCGGCAAATACGGCAGGTGTAGTATATGATTTAGCATATTGTGCTGAAATAGTATTCCAAGTAGCACCAAGCAAAGTAGAAACACCAACTTGATTGTTAGTAAATACTTGGTCTAATAATCTTTGAGTGAAACCTGCATTATCTTGAACAGATGAAAAAGCAACAGATGTATCAAAAAATCCAGGATTATTTACATTATTAGTGCTTCCTACTCCTCGTAATGAACCGGCAGTTTGATAAGACCAAGACAAATATGAATCAGGACTAAAACCAATTTGAGGACCAATTGTCAAAACATCATTCAAACCAAGTGTAGTATTGAGTTTATATGAAATATACATATTTGTCAAATTTGAAACTTGAACTACAGATGTGTTATTATATTCTACATTAATAGAATTAACAATTTGATGGAAACCATTCTTAAGACCAACAGCATAATCAGATGCCACAGCTGAAAAATTTGTTGCTGAGGTCATCGTAATTAATAATGGAACTACGAGTTCAGCATTAGCCCAGTCACACCATTTTCCTGAATTACTGATTGCAGCTAAATCTAGAATAACTTGATTGTTAGAATATGAACCATTATTTTGGTCGAGCATATAAACATATTCTTTCTTAATGAAAGGTTCTCCAGGAAGATTTTCTGATTTGCTAATTTCATAAAGTAATGAGTCAGACATTATATTTTATAAAGAGAAAAAAATTTTACAATTGAATGTTAATATTTTTTCTTTTAGATTTTCCTATAACACTTAAATTGTCTAATTTTTTTAAAAAATCAGTTGATGGACTTTTTACTCCATAACCAGTTCCCATAATATTTTGATTACTTGCTTCTGATAATAATAATTCACCACCTCGTCTAATTCCTAATGATTCACTATCAATTAATTTATCTTTTCCACTAACATTTATCGGCATGATATGTCTATAAGGTCTTTGATTCATTGAACCTCTCATGTGAGACATAATTCTACCACCACGGCACATTAAAAAATTTCTAGAACCTTCTTCTTTCCTCATTATATATTATATTATAGAAAATTATTTATATCTAATACTTCTAAATAATTTCTTCTAAATTTACTTTCTGCTGGTGCTGATAAATCTATCATTAAAAAATCTTCATTACTTCTACAACAATATTGATATA
>Ga0181346_1000198_pt1 | contig 24597 bp, 12 predicted proteins | sample Su13VDMM15DN_FD_130100 | JGI IMG/M metagenome (GOLD analysis project Ga0181346, IMG submission 130100) | Freshwater viral communities from Lake Michigan, USA - Su13.VD.MM15.D.N | ecosystem: Environmental > Aquatic > Freshwater > Lake | place: USA: Michigan | collected 2013-07-15 | reverse complement strand
TTTTCTGAATATTTATGAAATAAATAAATCTTTTTAGAAAAAAACAAAAAAATAATGGCAACAAACAGTAAAGTATTCGTTTCGCCAGGTGTTTACACTTCTGAAGTTGATTTGAGTTTCGTATCTCAAAGTGTAGGGGTAACTACATTGGGTATCGTTGGTGAGACTTTAAAAGGTCCCGCATTCGAACCAATCTTTATCCGTAACTATGACGAATTCTCAACTTTCTTTGGAGGAACTTCACCTGAGAAATTTGTAAACACCCAAATTCCTAAATATGAGTCAGCTTATATTGCAAAATCTTATTTACAACAATCTAACCAATTGTTTGTGACAAGAGTTTTAGGTCTTTCGGGTTACGACGCAGGTCCATCTTGGTCTATCGTCACAAAAGCAAATGTTGACCCATCAACCATTGATAGAGTTTGTATTACAAGTGCAACAACTAATTGTGAAATAGTTTGTACTGATTATCAAGATACACAATTCACTATGAATTTCACAGGTTGTACGTCATCATCAAATAGTATTATATTAACAACAAGTTCATTACCGGGTTCATTATTAAGTAAATTAAATTTACCTTATGAGAATTTTGACGGTACTGTTAGTACTCTTGATGAAAATATCAGAACACAAGTGTTTTCAATTATGAATACACCAAGTTTATCGGCTTCATCAATTTATTATTATGGTGCGGTTCCTGGAACTTTCTACAGTGCTAATACTAACAATGGTTATTCAGCAAGAACAGATGTATTCCAAGTTAGTGATATGAATTCTGATAATATAAACTATGCTGACCCTGTTAACGACGCTTGGTATTACGCAATGTTTGATAACATCGGTGGTGGTCAATACACAGGTTCATCTTTTTATAACTATGTAACCGGATTAACACAAACATCAACATCTTCAACTTGTGCGTCATTCTACAATTATAGTATTAATGGTCATGTAACTAGTTCAACTACAATAAATGATGGTAGTAACTATGTATCAACACCCGTAACTAATGTAGAAACAACATCAACAGGTGGTGGTGTTGGGTTAACAGTTAATTACACAACTGATGGTGACTCAATAACATCAATTACTATCAATAACGCAGGGTCAGGATACGAAGTTGGTGATGTGATAACAATTACAGGTGGTGATAATAACGCAACATTCTCAGCTTCAACTATAAGTTCAAGTACAGGATGTATTGATTACAATAGTAAAATAATAACAGTAGTTTTACCTGATAATGTTCAATTCACAGGAAGTTCAACATTAGTTTCAACTTTTAGTTCTTGTGCGTCTACTGTTAAAATTGGTGCAACTTCACAAGTTTCAAATGTAACCGCTAATAGTTTTTCAGGTGGTAGTAAAACATATACATTAACATCATCAAGTAATTCAGTAATTAATAACTTTGTTGTTAATGTTAAACACACAGATGTTTGTAATCCAACAACAGTATGTAATGTGGGTACTTTAGACCCTGGTGTTACTGTTAATTGTTTCTCAGGAACAATTGTAGGTAACCAAGTTGAGTTTGTTGGTGAATCGTTTAAAGAATTTGATGATTTAGTAATAGCGACGTTACGTTCAAGAGGTCTTAATTCTGACGGAGCGGGTGCTGTTTATGAAGTTCAAGACTACCTTACAGGTGTGACATTAGATATGTCAGGTGTATATTCAGGTGTATCTAAAAATCCATATTCAACGTTTGTTATTAATGTAACTAATAAAGATAACGAATCATTATCATTCCAAACGTCATTCACAAATTCGGATTCAAGATATATTAGTAAAGTATTTGGTTCAAGTAATTTCTCTAAAGATAGAAAATCAGTTCCATTATTTGTTGAAGAAAGATATCAAACATTATTAAATTATGGTTGGAGAAAAGGTTATATTAGAGGTCTACACACTAGTTTAGTTAAACTACCTAATGCTAGACAAGGTAATGACCCATCTTCAATAGGTTTTTATTTAGAACAATATCAAACACCAAAAACACCTTGGGTTGTTTCTGAGATAAGAGGTACTAACGTATATAACTTATTTAAGTTTACAACAATTTCAGACGGTAATGATGCAAATATTGAAGTTAAAGTTTCAATTGCAAACATTTCATTTGGAAATGGTACTTTTGACGTTATACTTAGAGATTATTTTGACACAGATGCTGCACCTCAAGTAATTGAGAAGTTCACTAATTGTTCTATGAATCCAAATGATAATAGTTATATCGCTAAAAAAATAGGTACTTCGGATGGTGAATATCAATTAAACTCTAAATATATTATGGTTGAGGTTAATGAAGAAGCACCGATTGATTCATTACCTTGTGGTTTTGAAGGATATAACACAAAAACTTATGCAGGTCATCGTTCACCTTTCCCAATATTTAAAACTAAATACGACTATCCAGGTGAAGTAACTTATAACCCACCATTTGGTTTACCATCAGGTGGTGACGATTCAACTAAGAGTCCGGGTGATAATGTTAGAAGAACTTATTTAGGTATTTCAGATACAATTGGTTTTGATGTTGATTTTTCATCTTACAAAGGTAAACAATTACCATTAGATATTTGTACACAAACAACAGGTGCGTTGTGGGATACTAAAACAAAAGGTTTCCATATGGATAATAGAGCGTCAGCTATAACTATTAATAATACATTCTACGAGAAAGTTTTTGAACCACAAGAAAATAAATATGTGATGTCAGCAATAACAGTTCCTACTGAAGCTTTCTACTACGGTGTTGCTAACTTTAGTTCTGACCCTCAAAATGAGTCTAACCCATATTATAAATTATTTGCACGTAAATTTACAATTTCTTTCCAAGGAGGTTTTGATGGGTGGGATATCTATAGAGAATATAGAACTAACCTTGATAGATTTGTGTTAGGTAGAAGTGGTTATTTGAAAGGGTCTTGTCCTTCAACTAAATACCCAACTGCTACAGGATGGGGAGCGTTTAAACAAATTACTGTAGGTGATAACACAATAGATTGGGCTAACACAGACTACTACGCATATTTGTTAGGTCAAAGAAGTTTTGCTAACCCTGAAGCGGTAAATATTAATGTATTTGTAACTCCAGGTATTGATTATGTTAATCATTCTGATTTAGTTGAGAGTGCAATTGATATGGTTGAGAACGATAGAGCGGATTCAGTTTATATTTGTACAACACCTGACTATAATATGTTTACATCAACATTAGGTGATTCTACGGATTTAATCTACCCTCAAGAGGCGATTGATAATTTAGAAAACACAGGTATTGATTCAAACTACACGGCTACTTACTACCCTTGGGTATTAACAAGAGATAGTGTTAATAACACACAAATCTATTTACCGGCAACGGCTGAGGTAACGAGAAACTTAGCATTGACAGATAATATCGCATTCCCTTGGTTCGCAGCTGCGGGTTATACAAGAGGTATTGTAAATGCAATTAAAGCTCGTAAAAAATTAACTCAAGAAGATAGAGATACTTTATATAAAGGTAGAATTAACCCTATCGCAACATTCTCAGACGTAGGTACTGTAATTTGGGGTAACAAAACACTTCAAATCAGAGAGTCAGCGTTAGACAGAATAAACGTAAGAAGATTGTTATTACAGGCTCGTAAATTGATTTCAGCGGTTTCAGTGAGATTGTTGTTTGAACAAAACGACCAAAAAGTAAGACAAGATTTCTTAGATGCTGTTAACCCAATCTTGGATTCAATCAGAAGAGATAGAGGTCTTTATGATTTCCGAGTAACAGTTTCATCAGACGCTGCTGATTTAGATAGAAATCAAATGACAGGTAAGATTTACATTAAACCAACTAAATCTTTAGAGTTCATTGATATCACATTCTACATCACACCAACAGGAGCATCGTTTGAAAACATATAACAAACAACTCTAAAATAAAAAGGGAGACTAGTTCTCCCTTTTTTTTATATAATAATATTTATAGATATGAGTAATAGAAATTTAATTAAAAAAATATTAAAAGAGGTTGCCGAAAAAAGAAATTTAAGATTATACGCTTTAGATTGGGACGATAATATCTTAGGTATGCCAACCAAAATATATTTAAAAGATGAAGAAGGTAATTCAATTGGAATGCCAACGGACCATTTTGCCGAATACAGACATTTAATAGGTAAAGAACCTTTTGAATATGAAGACTCAAAAATTGTTGGTTTTGACGAAGACCCGTTTAGAGATTTTACACATCCTGAAACATTTTTAAGTGATACTTTAAAGGCGGTTAAGAAAAATAAGTTTTCCCCAAGTTTTGAAAATTTTAAAGAGACATTAATTTATGCAAATCCATTTTCAATTATTACCGCTAGAGGTCATAGTCCAAAAGTTATTAAAAAAGGTGTTAGATTATTTATCAACATTGCATTAACACCGGAAGAAAAACAAGAAATGGTTAATAACATTAAAGATGTTTTAGACTTTGATGAAATTGGTGGATACTACAAATCAGGTGATTTAGATAACAATCAATTACTTGATGTGTATTTAGATGAAAAAGGTGAGTACTATCCTGTATCGTCAAAAGAATTCGGTCAACGATTTAAATTAGATTCAAGTAAAGGTGCGTCTAGTCCTGAACATAATAAAAAATTAGCATTATCAGACTTTTTAGACCAAGTATATTATAAAGTCGGAAGATTAATTGATAGTGGTAAATATGGTTCAGTTTCTTTAGGATTTTCCGATGACGACATAAGTAATGTTAGAAGTATGGTTCAACACATAGAAGATGAACTTTCAAGAGTTTATCCTGAAATACATTTTGTTGTTAAAGATACGTCTGAAGGTGGTATGAAAAAAATTGTTATAACTAGACTTAACAATGAAGCAGACTCCGAGTCTTTACTAGAAAATTTAATTATTAATAAAATAATAAGCTATTTATAATAAATTAAGATATTAAAATAATTAACTAGATATTTATAACTGGATTACTAGAAATATAAAAATAATAAAAATAAAAGTCAATAGAAAATATTTAAAAGACTATTTATATACAAAAATAAACATAAAAATTAAAAAAAAGATAAGATGGCTGATTTATTAATGAAAATGCCGATACCATATGAACCTAAAAGACAAAATAGGTTTATAATGAGATTCCCTTCAAGTTTGGGGATTAACGAATGGTTCGTAGAAAGTACATCAAGACCTAAATTAACTATAAACTCAACTGAGATTCAATTCTTAAACACTTCAACATATGTTGCGGGTCGTTTTACTTGGGGTGAAATTTCGGTTAAATTTAGAGACCCGATTGGTCCTTCAGCGTCACAAGCATTGATGGAGTGGGTTCGTTTATGTGCTGAGTCAGTAACAGGTCGTATGGGTTATGCTGCAGGTTATAAGAAAAATGTTGACTTGGAATTATTAGACCCGACAGGTGTTGTTGTTGAGAAATGGATTTTAGAAGGTGCTTGGTTACAGAATATTGACTTTGGTTCATTAGGTTATTCAACTGATGGTATCGCTGAGATTAACGCGACATTACGTCCTGACCGTTGTATATTAGTATACTAATTCAACAAATATAATAGTATTAATCCACGTAATTTGATTTACGTGGATTTTTTTATTCATTACTTTATATAAAAAAAAAGTAAATTATATTTAAGAAAAAAAGAATATTATGGAAATGATGGATGAAAATGTTTTAAGAGCTGCCACTGAAAATTTCAATTTACCTCACGATGTTGTTAAATTACCGACACAAGGTATTTTTTATAAAAGTAAAAAAACTTCAGTTAAGGTAGGTTATTTAACGGCAAATGATGAGAATTATTTAATGAGTAACAATAATAAAGAACATATTGTTATGTCATTATTAAGAAATAAATTATATGAACATGATTTAAGACCTGAAGAATTAATAGAATCTGATGTTGAGGCTATTTTATTGTTTTTACGAAATTCATCATTTGGTCCTGAATATAGGTTAAATTTAATTGACCCTAAGACAAATAAAATTTTTGAACACACTGAAATAGTTGATAATTTGTCATTAAAAGAAACTACAATTAAACCAGATTCTGACGGAACATTTACAACTAAACTTCCTAAAACAGGTGCGATGGTTAAATTAAAACCTATTACATTTTTTGATACTGTAGAAATGGATAAATTAGGTGAAAAATACCCTAAAGGTATAACAGTTCCAATTATAACTACTCGTTTAAATAAAGAAATTGTGTCAGTTGATGGTAATGAAGATATCGGTTCAATATCTCAATTCGTTTCAACATTACCAATTATGGATTCTAAATATATTAAAAAATATTTAAAAGACAATGTTCCCCAAATTGACTTAACAAGACAAACTTACGCCCCGTCAGGAGAATTGGTTACATTTAGTGTATCCTTTGGGGTGGACTTTTTTCGACCTTTCTTCTGATTATGGAAGATATATTCTAGAAGAATATTATCTCTTATCCAAGATATTAAGAACACAATATAGTGAATATCTAAAAATACCAACATACATTCGTAAATTCTTGATTAACAGAATTATTGAAGATTATACACCAAAGGAAAAATAATCCTTTGGTGTATTTATTATATAGACATTTGAAATATGAGTTATGAAGAAAAAGGTAAAGAACCTGTAGGTGAAGCCTTATCAGGTTATAAAACTAAAATTGAAGAGGCGGTACTAAGTAATTTTAGTTCTGATAAGATAATGGAGACCTTTGATAAGGTTGAAGCGTCAACTTCTAATATCCAAAAATATATGGGTGTTGGTGCTGAGATGTCTGATGAGATTAGAAGTGCTATGACTGATGCCGCATCTAAGATTATTAGTATGGGTGGTAGTATGGGGGACTTGGAAACCATTCAGCAAGGTTTACTTGAAACTACAGGACGAAATGTTATTGCATCAAATGAATACTTTAGTGAAATATATGCCGCGGCTGAAGTTTCAGGTCAAAGTATGAAAACATTACAAGATGGTTTTATCAACGCAGGTTATAATATGAATAATATTGGGTCTGAGATGCAAACAGTGTTGGATACATCAAGAGCGTTAGGTGTTAGTATGCAAGCGGTTTCTGCAGGTGTGTTAGACAACATGAAATCATTAGATACTCATAATTTCAAAGGTGGTGTTGAAGGTTTGTCTAAAATGGCTGCTACATCAGCAACATTACGTGTTAATATGAGTAGTATGATGCAGGCTGTTGATAAAGCATTTGACCCTGAAGGTGCTATTGAAATGGCGTCAGCGTTCCAAAGGTTAGGTGTAACACAAAGTGAATTGTTAGACCCTCTTAAATTGATGAATATGTCAATGAATGACCCTGAACAATTTATGAAGTCAATTAGTGATATGGGTAAATCTTTGACTGAGTTAGATGAAAAAGGAAATATCCGAATCGCACCTGGTAGTATCAGAAGAATGAAAAAATTGGCTGATGCTGCGGGTATGAATGTTGATGAATTTGCTAAAATGTCTAAGGCAAGTGCTGAGTTGGATATCAAAATGCAAAAAATTTCATTTCCTGATTTTGCAAGTGAGGAACAAAAAACGATGATTGCCAACATTTCCCAAATGAAAGATGGTAAGATTCAAATGAAGGTTGATGGGGAAATGAAAGATGTTAATGAAGTATTACAACAATTTAAAGGTGACCAAAAAGGTTTAAAAGATTTTTTAGAGTCATCACAACCTAAAACTTTGGAAGAACTTGCTTTAGAACAATTAACCACATCAAAAGCTATTGAAGCGGGAATTGATTCAATTGCAAACAAAACAGGTTTGGCTTTTGCCGGTTCTAAAACGGGTGGTAAAATAAGACAGGCTGAACGAAAAATTGTTAGAGCGGGAACAGATGCAGTTTCAAATTCTTTTGATGTGTCTAAATTAAGACAAGGGTTTGACAATGAAGTGGGTGTTTTAACACAATCTTTAATTAAATTATCAAAAGGTGAAGGTTCATTAACTGAAGTTGGACAAAGTTTATCAACTGTTTTAAATGATGTTAAAGGTGGTTTTGGTAGTGTATATGAAGATTTAAAGAAAAACTTAGGTACTGAAGAACAAAAACTATTATCATCAACTAATGAATTTGTTCAGATGTTAAATTCTACAGTTGTTAGTGGTGCTGATTTTTTTTCAAAAAATGAAAAACTTGGTGATGTTGATAAAAAAATATCACCTGAAAAAACAAATGAAAAGAAAAATTTACAAGTTGATATGTCAAAAATTAGACCTGAAAATAATGTTGATGTGTTTAAAAAAATTGAAACTAATTCAGGTTTAACAAAAGAACAAGTAATGGAAATGAGTAGTTTATCGGCCAAAGAAAATCTTTCAGGTGAGATTGTCTTAACTGTTAAAGTTGATACTTCGGATAGTGAGTCTAAAGCAAAACTAGAAAGATTATTACAAAGTGATACACAAGTTCGTGAATTATTGGTTAAAGCGATAACTAATGCTAAAACTAATGATGGTCGAAAAGGATACATGAGTAAATAAAATAGTGTTATAATCTATTTATTAAATAAAGAAATAAGTAATGCCGAATAGTACTTTATCATTTGCGTCATCATCATCATTTAGAGATGTGTTAATGGCTAAAAATTTAGCCAGTTATTCTGTTACAGGTGTTTACACACCTCCTTCAGGACCTTTGAATTATGAGGTGTCATTAAGTCAATCACCTGTTGTTGATTCACCTAATGATTTGATTGCTAATGACCCGTATGCAAAACAGTTATATCCATTGAACCAATTCGGTCCTGATGGTGGATATAATATTGACATAACATTTAATGGTCCCCCATTACCTGTTAATTCAAACCAAGGACCTTATTATGTGGTTGATAGTAAAGTTTTAGCTAGTGGTGATTTGTATTTAAATGTTTTACCAACATCACCGGCAATTAAAAATATTTTCTTACCTCCTGATGCGAAGTATGTGAATGTTTTTAGTGTAGTGGATACTCAAAATAATAATCAATTATTTTTACCGTACCCAACAACTTTTGTTCCGTCGTTTTATAGTCCTTATGAAATATTAATTTCGGATAATCCAACAGGTGATAGTGGTCCATTATCTAATGATTCTTTTTTAGCGAGATTAGGTTCAAAACAATTAAGAGCGTTATTTAAAGAACGAATTGATACTGAGATATATCAAAGTACCATTGGTTTAGTTAATTTAGAATCGTTACAAGACCCTTTTGAGGCGAGTATGATTGCTTCAGGTAAAGAACCGTTAATATATCGTAATTGGAGAATTACAATACCTGAACAACCTGTAACAAGAGCCGTTGATTTTGCAACAAGATTATCGGGAGCATATTGGCCTGTTTCATTTATACCGGGTGATTATTTTAATGAAAATACTGTTGGTGGATTACAATCAAGACAAACGTCAGTGGCGTTAAATATTGGTAATCAATTAACAGGTGGTTTATTAGCCCCTATTTTAAATTTAAGTCGTAATCCTTCTCAATTATTTTTGGCGAATACGGGTAATGGTCAAAGGTCGGTATTATTTAAAAATTTAGAATACAATAGATATCAACCTGGTTATAAAAAAGAATTTGGTGGTATATTAGGAATTGTTGGTACAATAGTTGATTTAGCGGCTAGTATCATAAATCCTAATGGGACTATTTCAGGCGGGTATTATGTTGGAAGTACTAATTCTGAACCTAGTTTAATTACCTCACCTTCAAACGCTATCCCTAAGAATGCGTATGGTGAACAAGTTCAGACACCTGTATACGGACCTTCAGAAATGGGTATACTATATGAAGGTAATATTAGTAAATTAAATTTTGGTTTAGCGGGATTATCGTACACTAATTCGGGGGCAATTGATGGTGGTTTTTTATGGACATCAAAAAAATACAAATCAAACGCGGGTTATAGTGCAACACCTGGTGGGGGTAATGGTTCAAAGGACGAAGGATTTAGTCAAATTTCAAGCTACATTCAAAAAGATGAATCAACAAATGTTGACTTTAAAGAGAATTCAATTTTAGATAATACTCAAAGATTAATTGATGCTTCAGATGCGGTTTCAGGTGGTAATAGATTAAAACACGTTGGTAATGCTATTAATCAAGTTAGTAAAGTTTTTAATGATGGGTATAAAGAAATGACCAAAGGTTCTATGGTTGTTTCATATAAAGATAATACGTCAGGTGATGATAAAGGTATGGAATATTGCCGTGTGTTTACTAAAGATACTCCTTACTTAACATATGGTGATTTACAAAAGACTGATGGTATAACAACTTCAGGTAGACGATTTACTTATTCTGTGTTAGATAATACTTACAATCTAAACATAGCACCGTTAAAAGGTGTTGATTCAACAAATATAATTCAAGGGGGTTCTGATTGGAATAGTTCAAAAGGTAAAGTAAAAAAATATATGTTCTCAATTGAGAATTTGGCTTGGAGAACATCAAGTAAACCTGGTTTTACTTATGAAGATTTACCAGTATGTGAGAGAGGTCCTAATGGAGGTAGAGTAATGTGGTTCCCACCTTATAACTTACAGTTTAATGATAGTAGTCAGGCTGATTGGAATGCTACTACATTTTTAGGTAGACCTGAACCAATATATACTTATAAAAGTACAAGTAGAACAGGTTCATTAAGTTGGAAAATGATTGTTGACCACCCTTCAGTTATGAACACTATTGTTGAAAAACAATTAAAAAATGCGTCAAAACAAAGGGTTGATTCAATTATTGATTCGTTCTTTGCGGGATGTGTGAAGTATGATATATATGAGTTAGCGATTAAATTTAACACATTACCTGTAAGTGAGTTATATACAATACAAACAATTTTAAATGACCCAAGAAAAACTAATTTAGAAACTATAGGTAAAGTTGTTAGAGAAATACCAAAAGATAATTCAGGTAATGGTGGAACTTCAACGGCATCAGTTGAGACTGATAATACAAGTAAAAAAGACCAACCTGAAGATAATTCAGTTAAAGAGTTTCAGGACAAATATGTTGACTTTGCGTTTTATTTTGAAAATGATATACCTGGTAAAAATCCACAAACAACAACTAGTATTGATTATGAAGACATTTACAAATCATATACTAGTGATGATAATATTAGTTTATATCAGAAAAATGCTGATAGTGTGTTTAAATCGGGTAATACTGATAGAAATACGACAAGTTTTTTCAATACTATTATTAAACCTAACTTTGATGAGATAGCTGGTGGTGACAAAAATTTCATCGTTGATGCTTATAATATATTATCAAAAGGATTAGGGACTATTACTATTGAAATGGAAGGTTCAGCATCCGCAATTGCTGAGGTTGAATATAATAGATTGTTATCAGAAAGACGTATATCCACAATTAAAAATTTTTTTAAAAATAAACCAATTGGTGAAGCTAATTTAGGTAAATTTATGGAAGGTCCTGATGCAACATTTAAAGTTGTTGCGAAAAAAGGGACAGGTGAACAAACAGTTATACCTAAGACATCAATAAACGCCGGGTCGGGTAGTGGAACAACTGATAATTCGGGAACAGGTACTGATGTTAATTGTACTGTGGACCAAAAACCTGATATTGTTTTTAAAGGTTCTAAAACCATAGCGTTAATTAATGCAACAAGTGCAATGGCTTGTCGTAGAGTTCGTATTAGTAATATTAAGGTTGACCCTAAACCAAAACAAAAAGAAGACCCTGAACCACAAAAAGAAGTGGTTAACCCACCAATTGCAACAACAGGGGTAACGTCAAGCGCACCTGTTAAAAAACCGGAATCTACACTAACAATTTCACAAGAAGTTAAAGCCGGAATTTCTAAAAAAATATTAAGATATATTTTATCGGAATGTGACTATTTCCAAGTGATTAAAGAAAATGACCCTATATTGTATGATTCATTTAGGGAAAAGATTAAATACTTTAACCCAACATTTCACTCAATGACACCTGAAGGGTTGAATGCTCGTTTAACTTTCTTGAATCAATGTGTTAGACCTGGAGAAACAATACCGGTAATTAGTGACAATCAAATTAAAAGTCCTGATGCGGTTAATACATCATTTGGTGCTCCACCTGTTTTAATACTTAGAATTGGTGACTTTTATAACACTAAAATAATACCTGATAGTGTTGCATTTACATATGAACCATTATCATTAGATATGAATCCTGAAGGTATTGGTGTTCAACCAATGTTAGCGAATGTAACATTAAGTTTTAAAATGATTGGTGGGATGGGATTAAAAGAACCTGTGGACCAATTACAAAATGCGTTATCATTTAACTACTACGCTAATACTGAAATATATGACGAAAGAGCGACGGCAACTGAAGATACTTCTGCGTTAGATAAGTATGTTGTTGACCAAATTGTTGCTAAATTACCACCTGTAACTGTTAAAAACGCTGCGGTCCAACCTTCAAATGAAGGTGCGTCAACTATCGGTGTTATTAAAACAACAACACCTACAACAGGAGGTGAAACGGGTGAAATGAGTTATATGGTGATTATGGATAAAATGTTTGATAATGCTAAAACTTATTTTGAAAATAGTGTTAATTCATTGAGTGAATTAATGTTAAAAACTAATTATGCAATGTTACAGTTGATTTGTGGTAAAAGAAATTTCAAAAAAGGTACAGTCTTTACTAAAATGAATTATTCGGTTAGTATTTTAGGTAAACCCTCATTCCAAGAAAATGTTGAAAAGTTGTTTACTAAAGTTAACGACGATGTTAGAGATGAAAAAAACCCTATAATAAAAGACTTAAAAGGAGAAGGTTTTACTGACCCTGTTATTCTTAACATTTTAAAAACGAATTTAAATAAATACATCAATGGGTTAAAAAGTACTTTGTCTACTGACATTGCGACTGTTGTTAATAATAAAATGACAAATCAACAAGTTGAAATGGTTCAGACTATTAGAAAAATTAATTATGTTAACTCAGGATATGATGGTAAAATATTAGAAAATGGTAGTGTTAAAATTTATAGATTAACAAGTAATTTAAATAATGTTGAAACTGATTATTTTAAAGTTGTTACATCATTAAATAATTTTAATGAATTAATTACTAAAGAGAAGATATTACCACCTGATTATAAAGATGATGGGTCGTTTACATCACAAACAGATTTAGGGTCATTAGAAAGTAAAAGATTTTTTACGATTGTTGGTAGGATTTTTTCTGATAAAAATAAACTTCAGGATTTTAAGAAAAAAATAATGACACCAAATTTATTGTCGGTTAAAAAACCTAAAAATTTGAATAGAGTGTTTGGTAATATCGTTGATGATTTGGCTGATAAATATAAAGATGAAATAAAAGAAGAAGATAAATTCTTTGAAAAATTCAAAAAATCACCTGAATATAAAAAATATACAACGGGTGTTAATGATGTGTTATTTAAAAAATCTTTACCTAGAATTGTGAATTTCACAACAGTTCCTGACCCTGCAACTAAAGTGTTAAGTGAAACAGGTTTAAAGAATTTATATGTGGGTGACTCGTCAAAAATAAATGACTTTGGAACCTTTGACGGTAAAATTAAATTCAATTAATTATGGCTGGTAGACAATATTACAATAGATATAATGATTTTGTTATTAATGGTCAACAAACTGTTGTACCATATGTGAATTTACCAAATAAAAATACTGATAAAAGATTTATATATAAAGTTGGTTTATCTAGATTAGATAAAATGTCACAACAACATTATGGAACACCTTATTTTGGTTGGTTAATTTTGTTAGCAAATCCGAAGTATGGTGGACAAGAATGGAATATAACTGATGGTTCTATATTGACAATTCCATTTCCTTTAGTAGCTTCATTACAGGATTATAACAATCAATTAGAAACGAGATTCTATTATTATGGTAGGTAAAACAGAAAATATATTTGTAGATTTTGATTATAATAACATTATTATAGTTGACCCAAATAAAGTTGTTGACGAAAAAGGTGTTATTAAAGAACGATATGTTAAACAGGAAGACTTAGTAATGTACGCTAATTTGGAGTGTCAGGTCTTTCCAAGAACTAAATTAGCCTTAGGGGTAGCAATTAATGATAGTATTCAAACTATATCAATTGCGTCAATGAATTTTATGTCACCTGGTGGGACTGAGTATTTAAATAACGCTTATACTGATGAGATAACAGGTAAGGGTAGTTTAGTTGGTAAAGGTGTAAATCAACCTAATAAAACAACGATAAGTAACCCTAAAGTATCTAATGATACGTATATTAGACAAAATATGTTATCAAATGGTAAAGAGGTGACAACTGATAATGGATTATTGGGTATTACAAGTATTAATATTAGACAAGGTTTAGATTTTATGCCGACCTTTGATATTACATTACAAGATGTTAAAGGTAGAGCGTTGTTTGAAGCGGGTAATAGTTCACCATATGCTGCGTTCTTTAATATGCCTTACCCTATGTTTGAATTAACATTAAAAGGGTTTTACGGTAAAGGTGTTAAATATAAATTAATGTTAAGGTCGTTTAATGCTAGATTTGATTATAATAGTGGTAACTTTAATGTTGATTTAAAATTTCACACATATCAATTTAGTGCAATTGCTGAAGTATCTATGGGGTATTTGTTGTCAACACCTTATATGTATAAATCTAATTTATCAATTACACCTAAAACAGGTGGTCCGTCTAATGTTAAAAAAATTAATAATGAGAATACCTACAAAGGTTTTGAGAAAGTAAAAGAAGTGTATAATGAATATAAATCAAAAGGTTTACTTCCCGAAAATTTTCCATATTTAACAATTGGTCAATTAAGATATAATATAGAATATTTTGTTAAAAATGTTTTAGATTCTTTTACAAAACAAAATTTAGATGCTTTAACAAATATTGAAATGTATCAAAGAGACATTGTTCAATTAAGAAAGGATGTTTACATGGCGCAGACAACTTCTTGGATTGAAACGAATCTTGATACTAAAAACTATATTGTGTTAAAAGAAAATGGTTTAGGTTCGGTTAAATCAATACCTAATCAGACCTCTGGTGTTACTAACAGTATGTCGTCTAAAAGTGGTGGAAATACAACTAAAACACCGATTAAATTCATATATACATTTAAAAAAGAACTAAAAGAACCAAGTCAAAGAAGTGAAGCTAGGTCAAAACTTGAGGGTATTGTTAATGAGGCGGTTAAAAAACTTAACGATAATACAACTTTAGGTGCTAATGGTTTTTATACTATTGATAACAAAAAAACCTCATCAAGTATTGCTGTTAAACTTAGTTATGATATGTTTGTTCAACCTATTTTTACAAAAGAAGATGTTGATTTAGAAAAAACTTATATGTTATTTAAGAACACTAAAAAAGAACCGACAGATGAAGAACTTACTGAGTTTGAAATGGATTTAGTTAAAAAAGGTGTTCTTAAAAATGAGGTAAATTCTACATATGTTTTAAAAGATGGTGTTCCAGAACCAATTACTGAATATTTTTTTTATGAAGGTGCAAAAAGTTTTACTGAAGAGTTAAACAATATTGAAAATCAATCAAAAAAGTTGAGAAAACAAATTGAAACTGAATTGAGTGATGCTTTATTTAAATTACTACAAAGTAGTGATAGTGGGATTGGGTTTAAACCTACTATTAGAAATGTCCTTTCGGTTGTTTTTGCAAATGGTGAGGCGTTTTTGAGGATGTTGGAGGAGGTTCATAAAAAAGCTTGGGAGGTTAGAATGGATAGTGATAGGAAAAAAGCGGTTTTTAATAGTTCAGTTTCAAATGCTAACCCTGATAACACAACACCGGGTTTAAATGAGGATGTTCCTGTTTATCCTTGGCCAACATTTTTAATACAAACTAATGGTGAAGATGGTCACGAAAAATTTGAACCAAAATATCCTGGAGATAGGGATGTTGTATCATTAACCAAGGGTTATGATTATAGTGTTTGGCCTGAAGTTGAATTTGTGGAGGAATTTAGTAATGCTTACACCTCAAGAGGTAAGGGTGAAACATCGGCAGGACCTACAATGAACTCTGTAACGGATGTTAAACGTATCACATTAAATGCTATTGAGTTCCCAATTTCAAACAATGTTTTTGAAAATAAAGAGGAGGTTAAATTTTTCTACGAAATATTTGAAAGAATTCTTTCAATTTCAACAATGTCAAGACTAAACAGGTTAAGTCAGAATGTATCAAGTAAAGATATTATAGCTAATTTAATTTCTGAGTCAGAAACAATTAATATTAGAGAGAGTTTATCAAATGATAATCCATTCTTGATTAAAAAATTATCAGAATATGCGTATTCGTCAAATAACTTTTTAAATGTGTTAAGACATATTTCAAATCAAGGTGTTGGTGTTAGTTGGCAAAATTATATTAGAGCAATTTATAATACAGTTTATATTAAAAATCAAATTCAGTTTTCTTTTTTTGATGAAGTGGTCTTAGGTTTATCAATGTCAAAACCATTAGTTAGTCTTGAAAATGAACCTAAATTTAATGAATTATTAACTCAGACAACAATAACGAATAATGTTGATTTTTTAGATGTTTATCCATTTATTGACATAACGTGGATTAAGGACAAATTACCGGGTGGTAAAAACATTTCACAAGTTAGTGAAGTTTTTAATACTACAAATACAATATCTTACGATAAAAATTTAAAGGTGTTAACTAATTTCACGTTGAAACCTAAATTGATGCCAATTACTAATTTTGTTTATAATGGTAATGTTAATTTACCTAGACCTGAAAGCTTTGCTCAATTAAAAGAATTTTACACACCAAGAATTAAACCTGATAAACAGTTAATAACTGAGGGTAATTTAGAATACGTTAATTATAGTGGGTATGTGTCAAATAAACAAACAATATCTATGTTGAACACACCTTATTTTACTAATGCGATTCAGGAAGGTGTTAAACATTTTAGAGAATATAATCAATATCCATTCATATCTGCAGCTTATTTATTTATTAATAGTTTACCTTTAACAACTTTTAGTGAAAAGTTTAAAGATTATGAATTGAACTCAACAACTGAATTAGATTATGTGTTTGGTACACTTAAAAAATTTGGTGCTATTCATAAATTACCATATCCTTGGATATTAAAAGTTGGTTCAATATGGCATCGTTATAAAAAATATATTAATAATGGTGTTGACATCTTAGATGGTGTCTGGAAAAATTTTGACTATAAAGGTAATTTTGACCCCACTGCTTCAGCGGCAACTAAAAACTATACATTAACAGTTGATGGAGGTGTAATTGATATTATATTGGAAAAAAACGCAGTTTTTGGTGATGAGACCTCAACATTAATTAATACAGGTTTTTATCCGAAAGTCATTAATGATTTTAATTTATTCTATCAAGGGTTTGAGGTTTTTTCGGGTTATACTAATACTGAAATACAGGAAGGTATTGATACATTTAAAGTTGGTTTAAAATTCGTTGATGATACATTAATTTCAGGTATTAAAGGGTTTGATAAAAAATCACCCAAAAGAGATTTAAAGGTAATACCTTGGAGTGTTTTTGTTGAAGGTTTAGATGGTAAATCAACATACCCCCTACCTTCAATGGGTTCAGTTATGAATCAAGCAAAAAGTGAATGTTTTAAGGGGACTGAAATGAAGATTGAATTGTATCAAAACCAATCAATGTTTAATGGAACTGTTAGATGTTTTTGGGCGTTACCAACATATGGGTATTTTGATAATGGTCGTGTTTTTAAAAATAATCCAAAACAATATTTAAAAGAATTATTAGTTGTTGATGAAAACAAACAAACTCAAAATATAAAACAACCTAATTATTCCATACTTGGTGATACAAATAGATATCACGATATTAGTGAAATCTTTTCGGTTTTTGAAAAAGACATATTAGATTTATTTGAGACTAAATTTTTGGATTTTTCTAAATCAATGTATGATATTAATGATAGTATTGATTATGGACTTAACTTCCAAAAATTGATGGTTGATATGATGAAAATACCTACACAAACAGGTGTTACATCAACTGAGATTGTTAATAAAATAATGACACAACAATTAACAAGTGTTAATCAGTCTATTAGTAAATTTTTAGATACCACACAATATATTCAATATGGTAATCCCGGTAATTATGATAGAAAGTTATTTTTAACGTTTTCTAACTATGAATTAACAGACCCTTATGTTTGGGAAAAGTATGAGGTGGTAACCAAAAACGCGTTACCAACAAACGGAGGGACTGTAACATTATCGGCATCAAAAAATAGTTACCCTAACGAATGGAAAACATTAGAAACTTATATTGGTTTCTCAGATGCTCCTTATTTAGAGTATAGTAATAGTGGTTCTTATATTACAGATTTCTTTGTTGATTTAAATGTTGCATTTACTGAAGAAAATATTAAAAGATTTTCTCCTATTATAAAGATATATGCGACCCAAAAATTAAGAGATTATCTTGATAGTGCGGTGATACCTTCAAACGCACCTAATCGTAATTCATATGCGGTTTTAACTGATGGTAATATTATTGAATTACTACCAGGAGTTGAGGGTAAGGTTGCACCTGTTCTTTATACGAGTAATAAGGAATTAATAACTAGTGGACCGTTAAGTAAATTACGAGGTAAAAATCCTGAAGATAAAATTTTTAATCAGATGATTTTAAATTATTATGGACCATTTGGTTTAGATGATAATCCTATTGTTACAAAATATATTAGACCGAAAAATTTAATGAATAAAGTTCCGTATAAATCAAACTTTAATTTTGAGAATTTTAAAAAAATGGTTGATGAATATGTTAATGACATATCAGGGTTTCAGGATAGAACTTTAAATAATTTAATGTTACGACTTCAGGTTATATTACCAAGTGTAACATCTACACCTGAAGAAATAACAACATCAAACCTTGAATCACCATTAGGTAAGTTAGAGTATTGGGAGTCATTTAAATCTTTAAATGATAAATGGATTGCGGGTTATGAGTTTAGTAATAAAACATTATTTGAAGATGTTTTAATGTTAGATAGGGCTTCACGAAATATTGGTGACGATATTTTAGTTGACATTTATAAGTTAAAATCAAGATTGGATACATTGTTTAATGATAGTCCTTTAGTTGATATGTTATCATTCGCTGAGTCAATATTAATTGAAAATAATTTTGTGGTAATGAATTTACCGTCATATGTAAATTTTTATAATATTTCTGAGGTTAGTAAAAACGCTAAACCTAAATTAGAAAGTACAAGTGAATTTGCTAATACATTATTTGGAACTTATTTAAATGTTGATACAAGACAATCGTCAGCTAAAATGGTTTGTACTTACGCGGGTAATTCAAGTCAACATTTAGATATAAAAAATATTGATTATAAATTCAGAGATGATGCGTTTGATATTAGAAAATCAGATAACCCATTAGTGGAGAATCAAATTGATAAAAATGACTATGATAAGTCAAACAGAGTTGTGGGATTCAATGTTGATATTGGAACTCAAAACCAATCAATATTTTACAATTTCAGTGTTGGTCAAGAAACGGGAACTGCAACCGCTGAATCATTAGAGGTTGAGAATATGATGGCGAATATGAGTTCAGGAAAAAATTCTGCAACACAAAGTATTTCATTGTATAACATTTATAAAAACAGAAGTTACACTTGTTCTTTAAGTATGATGGGTAACGCTTTGATTCAACCGACAATGTATTTTAATTTAAGACACGTCCCAATGTTCCACGGTCCATATATGATAACAACAGTTAACCATTCAATATCACCGGGTAATTTTGAAACAGTTGTTGAAGGTATCCGTCAACCAACGGCTAGTGTCTTGAAAATTGATAATTATATTCAAACACTAAAAGTTAATTTATTAACAACTATTATTGACAAACAAAAGACTGAATTAGAAAATACTAAAAAATTAGAGGCAACTAATACAACTAGTAAAGAAAAGGCTAATGAAACTAAGAAAAATGTTACTGAAAATAAAGAACTTGATAATACAAATAGTTGTTCTAATTTATTATTAGCTAAATTTAAAAAATACGAACCAATTGATACTCCTATAAAAACAAGTGTATCACCTAAAGAACTTGTTACTAAAATATTAACAAGAATGTCAAATAAATTTGTTAATGATAACGGTAAATTAAAATATGCGATTTTTTACATTTTTTATATAAATGGGTACTCAAATAATAAATTTAACTCATTTGAAAATAATTATGCACAAGTAAGTTTAGATAATGAATGGACTAATATTAATAAAACTAAATATTTCTGTATGTCTATGGAATTAAAAAACGATTCAGTACCATACGCTACATTCCAAAGTATATCAGACCATATTGATTTTTTAATAGATAGAAATAAATCAAGAATGGAAAATGTTAAGACTGATAATCTACCGAGTGAGTTGGCGAAATTTTATTTAAAAAATGTTTACCCAAATGTTCCTAGTTCAGTTTATGATAATAGTGACGTAGGTTTCTATACTAAGAAAGCCGATGAGTCAATTAAATTATTTGATAAAACTAAAAAAGGGGTTAATATCTAAAATTTTAGAATAATAAAGATATTTATATATAAAGATAAAGTTATGAATACAAAATTAATATTAGATAGTTATTTGGGTAAAAATACCAAATATTCTGAAAAAGATGCTGGAAACGGATTTAAGCAAGTGTGTGATTTAGATACAGGTGATTGTTATACTATTAGAATGAAAGATGGTCTAATTGAAAGAGTTGATAATACAATGAACACAAACAGAAAAGTTCAAGTGGAAACACATAATGGAGTGAAACAATTATTAAACGGGTAAGAAATGAGTATAGATAAAAAAATATTAGAAGAAATTACACGATTTAATTCGATTAATAGATATATTAACGAACAAGAGTTACCCCCACCACCGGCTGAGGACCCATTGGCGGACCCATTAGCTGCGGGAGCACCACCTGTTGACCCATTAGCTGCGGGAGCACCACCTGTTGACCCATTAGCCGCGGGTGCACCACCAGCTCCGGCACCACCTGCGGGTGAAGTACCACAACCTGTTGATGTTGCAACTGACCCTGAAGTTGAGAAAGTTGGTGAAGAGGAAAAAGATGGTAAGACCACAGAAATTGAAGTTACTGATTTAGTTAAATCGCAAAAGAATACTGAAGAAAAACAAGAAGAATACTTTCAACAATTGTTTTCACACTTAGAAAATTTGGAAAGTAAACTGAGTGAAATGGATAACATTGTTAATAAATTAAATAGTTTGGAAGCTAAAGTTGAAAAATATCGTGAAAAAACACCTGAAGAAAAAATGAAATTAAGAAGTTTAGATTCAGGGCCATTTGACCAAACTTTATCTCAATATTTTGAAGATAAAGAAGAAGATTTTGAAAAATTAGGTAGAGATGAATACATCTTAACTAAAGATGATGTGACTGATTTCTCACCTAAAGAAATGCAGAAAACATTTAGAGAATATCCTGGTAGGGATGAAGATGTTTTTAAAGTAAAATATTAATAGTGTTGGATTAGTTGAAAAAAACTTGTCTAAATAAAAAGACAAGTTTTTTTTTACTTAGGATTTGACAATACAAAAAGGCGGACTTATAATTAGATAAACAAATAAAATAAATTAAAATTATGGCGACAAACAGTTTAGACGCGGTGTTAGCTCAGTACGAGAAAGCACAACAAACGGGTAACTATACCCCAAAAATTTCTCAAGAGGAAAGATTAAAAAGATACTTCGCAGCTATCTTAGGTGACAATGAAAAACAAGGTCAAAAAAGACTTAGAATTCTTCCAACAAGTGATGGTTCTTCACCATTTAAAGAGGCTCAGTTCCACGAAATGTTAATTGAGGGTAAGTATGTTAAATTATACGACCCTGCGATGGATAATGAACGTTCTCCGTTAAATGAAGTTTATGAAGAGTTATTAATTGAAGGTGATAAAAAATTGGCTTCTGAGTACAAATCTCGTAAATTTTACATTGTAAAAGTTATTGACCGTGATAACGAAAAAGACGGACCTAAATTTTGGCGTTTTAAACACAACTATAAAAATGAAGGGATTTTAGACAAAATCATTCCTATTTGGAGAAATAAGGGTGATGTTACTGATTCTGAAAAAGGTCGTGATTTAATCCTTGAATTGACTAAAGCTAAAACACCTAAAGGTAAAGAGTATACAGTTATTCAAACAATTATGTATGATGACCCAGCACCTTTACACGAAGATGAGGAAACAAAAAAATCTTGGTCTAACGATGAGTTAACTTGGAAAGATGTTTACTCTAAAAAACCTGTTGAATATCTTGAAGCGATTGCTCGTGGGGAAACACCTAAATGGAGTACTGAATTGGGTAGATATACTTACGGTGATTCAACTGAGAGTGAGGAATCATTCGGTGGTACTAAAGCAAAAACTGAGGTTTATGATGACCCACAAGTAAATGATGATTCTGACGAAGATTTACCATTCTAAATAAAAATACCTATAGATAGGTAGTGGTTGACTTAATCACTACCTTTTTTTATCTTTTATTTTAAAAACACAATATATGGCAGTAAAGAAAAAAGATTTTTCATTAGAATCAATCAAAGGTAAGTTTTCAACAAAGACAAAATATAAACCTGACAGTTTTTATGATTGTGGTGAGGAGTTTGCGGATGCTTGTGGTCTACAAGGACCAAGTAAAGGACATATTAATATGTTCTTAGGTCACTCAAACTCATCTAAAACAACAGCAATGATTTTGGCAGCGGCGAACGCTCAAAAACAAGGTGATTTACCTGTTTTTGTTATAACTGAAAGAAAATGGAATTGGGAACACGCGGTTGAGTTAGGTCTTCAGGCGGAACAAAACTCAGATGGTGAGTGGGACGGTAATTTTATCTTCAATGATAGTTTTGATTATATTGAACAAGCAACTGATTTCATTAATCAAATTTTGGATGCTCAAGACAAAGGTGAGATTCCTTACAACATTGTATTTTTATGGGATTCAGTAGGTTCAATACCTTGTAAGATGACATTTGATGGTAAAGGTGGTAAACAACATAATGCCGCAACATTTGCTGATAAAATAGGTATGGGTATCTCAGCGAGAATATCTAAAACTAAAAAAGAGGATGTTCCTTATTGGGCGACTATGGTGGTTATTAATCAACCTTGGGTTGAATTGCCTGACAATCCATTTGGGCAACCTGAGATTAAGGCTAAAGGTGGTGAAGCAATATGGTTAGCGTCTTCATTAGTGTTCTTATTTGGTAATCAAAAGAAAGCCGGTATCAATCACATTACCGCAACTAAAAACGGTAGAACAGTTGTTTACGCAACTAGAACAAAAATCTCAATATTGAAGAATCACGTTAATGGTTTGTCATATAAAGATGGTAAAATATTGGCGGTTCCTCAAGGTTACATCAAAGATGATAAAGCTGCTATTGAGAAATACAAAAAAGAATTTTCCGAATATTGGAATAAAAAATTAGGTGGTGAGGGTGACTTTAAACTTAGTGAGGTATTTGTTCCGACTGAAGAAGAAGAATTTGAAGATTGATTGTAGAACCATTTAATGGTAAAAAATGACTAAAACCTTATTGGTTGATGGAAACAACCTAATTAAAATTGGTGTTCACGGGGTGAAAGATTTCTTTCACTCCGGAAAACACATAGGTGGAGTGTGGCACTTTATAAACACATTACGACGATTTATTGAAACGGAAGGGTTTGATAAAGTTGTTGTATTTTGGGATGGTGATGAAAATTCATTGTCACGAAAAATATTATATCCCCAATATAAAGCGAATCGAAAGACCCCTTTTGATTTAGATAAAGAAAACTCAATTTCAGAACAGAAAGAACGTGTTAAACAATACTTGGAAGAGTTGTTTATAAGACAGGTGTTGGTAGATAAGAATGAGGCTGATGATTTGATTGCTTACTATTGTCAAATCTCACCTGATGAAGATAAAACTATATTTTCAGGAGACCGTGACTTAACACAATTAATATCTGATAAGGTAAGAGTGTATTTACCTGATTTAAAACAATACTATAAACTTGGTGATAAAATTAAGTTTAAGGAAATTGAAGTTCCCCATTATAACGTTAAGACTTACAAGATAATATCCGGTGATAAATCGGATAATATTGATGGTATCTATTACCTTGGGGATAAGACTTTGGTTAAATTATTTCCTGAGATACTTGACCGAGAGGTAAAATTCACCGATATTATACAAAAGGCAGAACTTCTACACAAAGAAGATAAAGACAACAAAGTTTTACAAAATCTTTTAACGGGTAAAACTAAGAGTGGTATATTTGGTGATGAGTTTTTTGTTATAAATGAGAAAATAGTAGATTTGTCAAACCCTTTAATTACTGAAGATGGGAAAAACGTAGTAAATGAATATTATTCTGAAACCTTAGACCCGGATGGTCGAGGTCACAGGAACGTAATCAAGATGATGATGGAAGACGGATTCTTTAAGTTCCTACCGAAAGGTGACAATGCTTGGGTG
>Ga0181346_1000196_pt1 | contig 24696 bp, 27 predicted proteins | sample Su13VDMM15DN_FD_130100 | JGI IMG/M metagenome (GOLD analysis project Ga0181346, IMG submission 130100) | Freshwater viral communities from Lake Michigan, USA - Su13.VD.MM15.D.N | ecosystem: Environmental > Aquatic > Freshwater > Lake | place: USA: Michigan | collected 2013-07-15 | reverse complement strand
AGAGGCGAGGCACCTGATGCTACAGGTACGGGAAGACGTTTTTCTCATATGCTTGCTATTGCTCCTAACGCTTCTTCTTCCATTATTATGGGCAATACTTCTCCTTCCGTTGAGCCATTACGTGCTAACGCCTATAGGCAAGATACACTAAGTGGTTCTATGCTTAATAAAAATAAATGGCTTGATAGAGTTATTCAAGATCATTTATCTAGCGATAGTGAAACAATATCACAAAATGATTATAATGACATCTGGTCTTCAATTATTGCGAATGACGGGTCAGTACAACACTTAACTTGGATGGATGTTTGGACAAAAGATGTATTTAAAACATCTATGGAAATAGACCAACGCTGGGTTATCCAACACGCCGCCGATAGACAGCAATATATAGATCAAGCACAATCTGTTAATCTGTTCTTTAGACCAGATGCAAATATTATGTATTTGCATGCTGTACATTTTATGGCATGGAAGCAGGGATTAAAAACCCTTTACTATTGCCGCTCTGAAAAGATTGGCAAAGCGGATAAAGTTTCTAAAAGAATTGAAAGAGAAGTTATCAAAGAATTAGATATGAAAGCAATGATTGAGGGTGATACTTGTTTGGCATGCGAGGGATAAATATGCAAACACCATTTTTACATGAACGATATGTCAGATACACATGCCAAAGATGTGGACACGACGCTCATTGTCAGGGCTCCTGCCCATCTAACCCTTGTTCTTGCAATAAGTGCGAATGCGCGGAATGCCGGGATAAAGACGATAATATTGTCAAGGGAAATAATTAAATTATGTAAGAAGAATGCCCATTATGCGGCGGTAAACATCTAAAAATAAGGAAATAAAATGGCAACGAAAAAAGAAACAGTAGTTAACGAAAAAATTATTGAAGCAGTTAACGAAGCAATGGTAAGTGAAGCAACAGGCAAGAAGTGGTACTATAGTAAAACTTTCTGGGCTAATATTGTAGCAGGTGTAATAGTAATAGTACAAACAAATTATGGCTTTGTAGTTCCTGCAGAATATCAAATGCTTTTATTGGGTGCTATTAATATGGGCCTAAGAAAGATTTCTAGCGGCGAAGTAACTTGGTAATGTATGGCCTACTCAGATAAGGTAATTGATCATTACGAAAATCCTCGTAATGTGGGCAAATTTGAAACAGACGACACTATCGGCACAGGCATGGTGGGGGCACCTGCTTGTGGCGACGTGATGAAACTACAAATAAAGGTTGATCATGATACAGGTATTATTACAGATGCGAAATTTAAAACGTATGGCTGCGGATCGGCTATTGCGAGCTCGAGCCTTATTACAGAATGGGTCAAAGGAAAAACACTTGAACAAGCAGGAGCAATTAAAAACTCCGAAATCGCTGAAGAACTAGCCCTACCCCCAGTTAAAATACATTGTTCTATTTTAGCAGAAGATGCTATAAAGGCTGCAGTATTAGACTATAAGAAAAAACATGATTTCGTTAACTGAAAAAGCATACGATAAAATTAAAACCCAACTTCAGAAACGAGGTAAGGGTGTTGGTATTAAACTGGGCGTAAAAACTACAGGTTGTAGTGGGTTGGCATATACACTTGAATATGTGGATAAGTATGAAGAAACCGTAGGCGTAATTAATTACGCACAGAAAGATTTTATAGTTTTAGTTGATATAAAAAGTGATATATATCTGAAAGGATTGACCATGGATTGGGTTAGAAATGGTCTAAACGAGGGATTTGATTTTAAAAATCCAAACGAACGAGACCGTTGTGGTTGCGGAGAAAGTTTTAGGGTATAAATGGCACATATCGTAGCAAATCTTCCGCCAGTAAAATGTTTTGTTCGCAAAGAATTTCTTTATGACTTTGAAAAAGGTCACGGAGAACTTGAACCTTGTTGGTGGATAAGTATAAAGTCATTACGCAGCCAAGCGTTTCGTATTGAATCGTATCTTAACCACTATGGCGCACTTTATGATAAGTTGCCACTTCATGCATATTGTTGGAAACCAATTGAAGGTGACCCGTATCCATTAGATTTTTTACAATTATGGAACAGCATGTCATATGATATCACAGTAATTAAAAAGGCCATGATATCTAATATGAGATGTAAAATAAAAATGAAAGATGGTTCATGGGCAGAAGGAGAATATCTTTTTACTGTTGATTCTGCACACACAGATTTTAATACTTTAGATTGTGGCCACAGTGAAGATGTTGAAGACCATAAATCTTTCAACTTCATTAAGTTAGATAATGGGCAATTTGCTGCACAACCAAACAATCGTGTTGTTATTTTAGAACCAGCAAGTAATCCTAAAGAAATGAAAATTCCAGATTTTCATGTCGCCACTACTAGATGGAATGTTGAAATGGATCCGAAATGGGACTATGGACTGCCAGAAAACAAATGGAGGATGAATGAGTGAATCACCAAAAACACTATCAGGCTTCTTGGATATTTTTGAAGGTAGACTTAATAAATTAAGACATACTCTAAAAACTGAATTAGAAAAAACTAAATCAGAGAGGTGTAGAACCACAATTAAAACTGCTCTAAAGGATGCTAGAAAATTGAAGAAAGTGGTTCAACAAGGCCGAGAAGAAAATAAACAAATTTGCCCACATTGTGGTGGTAAAATATAAAAAAAAGTGGAAAAATAAATGTTAACAATAACAGAATCCGCAAAAATAAAAATACTGGATCTTTTTGCAGAAGAAGGTAATCCAGATTTAAAATTAAGAACCTTTGTTCAAGGTGGTGGATGTAGTGGTATGAGTTACGGATTTACCTTTGATGAAATAAAAAATGAAGATGATTTTGAAATGGAATTAGGAAATACTGGATTATTGATTGATGCAATGAGTATGCAGTATTTACAAGGCGCAAGCGTAGATTACAAAGAAGATATACAAGGCTCACAGTTTGTTATAAAAAATCCAAATGCGGAAACAACCTGTGGTTGTGGTAGTAGTTTTTCTGTATAAAAAAGAATAGGCAAAAATGAAAAAGGCAATTACGGTGGCGTTCCTATTCTGCCTAATCCCCAGCATAGTCAACGCCCAGCCGCAAGAAATTACCGCTGTTGAGACAACTCCCGAATTCTCCAAAGCAGTGATGCAGGATCCCATTTACATTGAGTCTGGTAGACAGGTATGGGATGGTCAATGCCGCCATTGCCACGGCAACAGCGCCTACCCCGGCAAAGCTCCAAAACTCAAACCCTCTAGCTACCAACCAGATTTCGTCTATGATCGGGTAACCAATGGTTTTCGCAAAATGCCAGGCTGGCGAGCAGTGTTCAACGAACAACAGCGAATCGGAGTTACTGCATATATATTGAGTGATACATTTTCGCCCTAAAAATAAATACTAGTTTAAAGGAACCACTATGAAAAAGACAAGAATGACGGATGACAGAAATTCGTTTAAACCCTTTAATTACCCCTGGGCATATGATGCATGGTTAAAACATGAACAAAGCCATTGGTTACATACCGAAGTACCCATGCATGAGGATGTTAAAGATTGGAAAAAGAAATTATCAAATGAAGAAAAACAATTCCTTACGCACATCTTCCGATTCTTTACTCAGGGAGATATTGATGTCGCTGGTGGATATGTCAAAAATTATCTACCTTACTTTCCGCAACCTGAAATAAGAATGATGCTTATGGGTTTTGCAGCTCGCGAGGCATTACACATTGCGGCATATTCGCATTTAATTGAGACACTGGGATTACCAGAAACAACTTACAACCAATTTCTTGAATATCAAGAAATGAAAGATAAGCATGACTTTGTTCTTGATATTTCATCTAAGAATGGTACGATTGCTTCAACCGCAGAACATATTGCTGTGTTCAGCGCATTTACTGAAGGTATGCAACTATTCAGTTCCTTTATTATGTTACTTAACTTCCCTCGTATGGGCAAAATGCGGGGTATGGGACAAATTGTTACATGGTCTATCGTGGATGAAACACAACACGCCGAGGGCATGATTAAATTATTCCGTAACTACATCGAAGAAAATAAGGAGATATGGAATGATACTCTCAAAGAAAAGATCTACTCGATTGCGGAGAAGATGGTTAGTCTTGAAGATAAGTTTATTGAACTGTCTTTCAAATCTGGCGCTATCGAAGGGTTAACAGAGAACGACGTAAAGGAATATATTCGTTACATTGCTGACAGACGTCTAATTAGTCTTGGACTAAAAGGCATCTTTAAGCGTAAAAAGAATCCTTTACCATGGGTTGAAGAAATGATCAATGCTCCAACGCATACTAATTTCTTTGAAAACAGAGCAACAGACTACGCAAAAGGTGCCTTGTCAGGAAACTGGCATGATGTGTGGGGAAAGGCTGCATGAAAAATTTTGATGAGATAAGAGAAAGAAAGTATCCTGATGGTACTTTAATTAATAAAAAATTACCTCCTGCATATGCGTTAGGTAATAGTAAAGAAAATTGCGCAAATTGTGGGGCATATGTACCAGGAACAAAATATTGTAAAACCTGGGATGCTAAGGTGAAACCTAATTATTGGTGTAAAAAATGGATTCTGATAAAAAAACAAACTACGTAATAGTCCGTAGACAAATTTGTGATACGTGTGAACATAAAAAAATTGTTATTGGTGCAAAATTTTGTAATTCATGTGGTTGTGCCATATGGGGCAAGACATTAATTAAATGGGAAAAATGCCCTGAAGGTAAATGGAATGCCGAAGAAAATTGATTATGCACATATGAGAGCGGCTGAGGCATATGCAGATCTATCTCATGCAAGAAGATTGAAGGTTGGTGCTATTATAACTAAGGATGATAGAGTTATATCTATAGGTTATAATGGTACTCCTGCAGGATGGGATAACAACTGTGAAGACTACCATGGTCTGGATTTAAAGGGTAATCCAACTTTGGTTACCAAACCCGAAGTACTTCATGCTGAGTCAAATGCCATAGGTAAATTAGCTCGTTCGACAGAATCGGGTGAAGGCGCTACAATGTATATCACCCATGCACCTTGTTTTGAATGTAGTAAAATGATTCATGTGGCAGGTATAAATAAAGTATTCTATCGTACCCCTTATAGAAATACTAATGGTATAGAATTTTTAAATCAATGTAAAATTGAAGTGGAGCAAATATGAGTAATAAAATTATAGGAATTACTTGCAGTACTTTTGATCTCTTTCATGCTGGTCATGTTATCATGCTTGAAGAGGCAAAAAGACAATGCGATCATTTAATCGCAGCAATCCAAGTCGACCCAACAATCGACAGGTCAAGTAAAAACAAACCCGTACAATCCATAATTGAACGACAAATACAAGTTGCAGCTTGTAAACACGTCGATGAGATTATTGTATATTCTACAGAAAAAGAACTTGAAGATATCTTTATGTCCTTACCCATTGATGTTCGTATCTTGGGTGAGGAGTATAGAGATACGGAATACACCGGCAAAGTTATCTGCGAGAAAAGAAAAATTGATATTTATTTTAACAAGCGCGATCATTACTTTAGTTCATCAGATCTAAGAACAAGAGTATTTGAAACTGAAGCAAAGAAGAGAGGAATCGACACATGGCAAAAAATAAACACCACGAGTGCATCGAATGTGATGCCGTCTTCAAGATAAAACATGATCTTGACGAACACCATTATAATGTAGGGTTTTGTCCATTCTGCGGTGCCACTATAGATGAAGATCAAATAGATGAGCAATACGAAGACCTCGACAACGACGACGAAGACCTGTCCTAAGTGCGGGACACAACACAACAAGCTCGGTAAATTTTGCACCCGGGCTTGTGCCAATTCAAGGCAATGGTCAGAGGAACAGAAACAGGTATTCTCTGAAAAGCAAAAAGATTATATGGCTCGGGACGAGTCAGAATATCACAGATATAAGAAATCTGTACAAACATCAATGTTCATTAAGACTGGCACAATGGGCAAGGGTTTAGCAACCGAGCGACTCGAGGATGTAATGACGGATCCTGAGGACTATTTCATAGTCCCACCCCGTGTAGATGCCGATAGATACTCCGAAGATGGAGATATATGGGAGATTATAGAACAATAAATATATAAAAATCTAGGAGAAAACATGATATTAGACGGCGGAATGGCATTTTCTGGGGGTGCATCTATAGTACCCCCACCTGCAACTTTTCCAATCACATTTAAGTGGTTTTATGGTGAAACCACTGGCGGTCAAGCACCCGAAACAACATTATCTACAGCTTCTGCCTATCGAGCAAACAATCAAATAGCGTGGAGGGCAAGCTATACGGAATTTCTTGATCAGGATATTAATCCTGTTTTTACCTACGTGGATGAACATACTGCAAATGCTATAGCAAATGCAATAGTTACTGGAACTGTTATAGAGACGTTTGGCAGTGGTGGTGCTTTCATTGATTCTGTTACCGTAACAGAAACTGCTCGCGTAATACAAAATTGGAATGGATTTGGTAGTTCATTTATTGTTGCAAATGTGAATGCATCTTACCCGCTTACAGGCTTGTTTGGCGCAAATGTGTATTTTAATTCAAATATTAAATATCTCGATACACAAAATTGGTGGTTTGGATCAGAAGTAACAACACCTTTACAGACTGGGGGAATTGCTACAAATTGGAATATGCGACAAGCAAGCCCAAGTTATAGTATACAGTTTAATAGATTTAATGAAACTACAGGTAACATAGTAATAATAACACCCAATCAGTTAACATCTTGTACTCTTGCAAGATGGAGTGGCGCCATTTATGACGGCGAGCCTGGCAATGTATTAAATGTTCCTTTTATTTCAGGTAATATACAATATAGTCCAGGTGGGCAATGGACACCTGTTTTTAGTAATGCAGAAACAAAAGCAATGTTTGTGGACGCAACACCTGATACTGAAATACTTATTATGCAGGGACGTCTGACTGACGCTCCCAACTATACTCTTGTCGAAAGAGTTATAACTACAACTTTAAATAGTACAGAATTTATAAACAATAATACAAGGTTAATATTAAATGTTTCCTTTACTGGCAATACTGCTGCAGTTGCAAATTTATATAATATGGGTGTGATGGTTAAATATAAAACAAATGCGTTGAATATCTTAAGAATTACATCATAAACTGCACAATATAAATACTTATTTAGATAGGTGTTTATGTGGCTTTATAATAATATTCCCTTTGAGGAAATTCCAGAAACTGCGTATGGTTATGTATATTTGATTACAAATACTGTTACTGGACGGAAATACATAGGTAAAAAACTTTTTTGGTTTCGTAAAACTAAACAGGTTAAGGGTAAAAAGAAGCGCATAAAGGTCGAATCAGATTGGCGAGATTATTGGTCCTCATCCGAAGAAGTTAAAAAAGATGTAGAGGCGGTTGGGACAGATAAATTTATAAGAGAGATATTACATATTTGTCCTAATAAGGGATCTTGTAATTATCTTGAGGCAAGAGAACAAATGGATCGCAGAGTATTAGAGACTGATAATTATTATAATGGGCAAATACAATGCAGAGTACATAGAACGCATATAAAAATAGGAAAATAATATGCCAATAACAATTACAGGCGGAGCAACACTTTCGGGATTTACATATACGCCACCGTCACCACCACCGCCTCCTATTCTTAGTTCAGTAGAATATCTAGTAGTTGCTGGCGGTGGTGGTGGCGGCGGATTTAACGGCGGTGGCGGAGGCGGGGCCGGCGGGTTTAGAACTGCTACTGGATTTGCAGTTTCTCCCGGTGCCAACATTACTGTTACTGTCGGTAGCGGCGGCACTGCGGGCACAGGCGGCGGCGCGCGCGGAGGGAACGGAACCGACTCCGTATTCTCTAGCATTACCGCAACTGGCGGAGGTGGCGGAGGGTCTGGAGATTCTCCTAACCCCAACTACATCGGTAACAGCGGCGGCTCAGGTGGCGGCGGCGCAACTACCGGAGGTACCAATGGCTCAGGTGGCTCTGCATCACCTTCCGGTCAGGGTAATCAAGGCGGTAGTGGAAATACTGATGGTGCCACATATCGTGTGGGTGGTGGTGGTGGTGGTGCGGGAGCTGTAGGAGCTTCGGGTACAGGCAGTAGTGGGGGTGCCGGCGGTAATGGACTACAAACTTCTATATCTGGTTCAAATGTTGCATATGCTGGCGGTGGTGGTGGCGGTGGATACGCCGACATACCTGGCGGTAGTGGTGGTAGTGGTGGCGGCGGCGCAGGTGCGAAAACTGGTGCAGGCGGCAATGGCACTCCTAATACCGGAGGTGGAGGTGGCGGCGTGTATAACTCGGGCGCAGCTACGGCAGGTACCGGTGGTTCCGGTATAGTAATTATTAGGTATCCCGACACATATGCAAATGCAACAGTAACAGGTTCTCCCAACGTAATATATGCTAATGCTAATATCATCTACAGATTCTGGCAATCTGGAACAATCATTTTTAATTAAGAAATAATATGATAATAACAGGATTATTTGCAACTGGGGGAGTATTATTCGAAAATCCATTTCCGACTCCTCCGCCTAGTTTAGTAGAATACTTACTAGTAGCAGGTGGCGGTGCCGGCGGCGGTCAAGGCGGTGGCGGTGGTGCTGGTGGTTTATTGTATCGTACAAATTTAATAATAGTGCCGAATATTACATATACAATTACAATAGGTGCCGGTTCAGCGTCAAATATTGCAGGCCAAAGCTTTGGTTCACCCTCAACAATAACGAATGCAGGATTTGCTGCAAATATTACTGCAACAGGTGGCGGCGCAGGCCAATCTAGAGATATTGTCGTGCCTGGAGGGATAGGTGGCTCGGGTGGTGGCGGCGGCGCTGGAGCCTCAGGTGGTAGTGCAACCGGCGCTGCAGGAACTTCTGGGCAAGGAAATCCTGGAGCTCCAGGAACATATCCCACAGGTGGTGGAGGTGGCGGCGGCGCTGGAGCCGCAGGAAATCCTAGCGGAATATATGGAGGGGCTGGCGGCGCGGGTGTTTATTTAACCATATCTGGTTCTAATGTTGCTTATGCTGGGGGTGGCGGTGCCGGTGGCGTTGGCGGTCAAAATAGTGGCGGTGGTGCTGGAGGAATAGGTGGCGGTGGCGGTGGTCGTCACGGCACAACCGGTGGCGGTGGAGTACCTGGCGGTACATTTAGCACAACTGCAGCTCCAGGTACATATGGACCCGGTGCAATAAACACTGGTGGCGGTGGCGGTGGCGGCGGTGGTCAGCCGGTTGGCGGTCCGTTTTTAGGTGGCTCTGGTATTGTAGTTATTCGGTATCCTGACACATATGCAAATGCAACAGTAACAGGATCTCCTAATGTAATATATTCAAATGCTAATATCATCTACAGATTCTCGCAATCTGGCACAATCATTTTTAATTAGGAAATAATATGATAATAACAGGATTATTTGCAACTGGGGGAGTATTATTCGAAAATCCAGTTACTATTGATATTATGATGATTGGTGGCGGCGGTGGCGCAGGTTTTAGCAACGGGGGAGGCGGCGGCGCTGGTGGTGTAGTGTATAAAACAGATTACAGTGTGTCTGATACAATTTATACAATAACATTGGGGGGCGGCGGGGCCGCTGGTGCCACCGGTTCGTCCTCCGGTTCTCCGGGCACTGATACTACATTTAGTACATTATTCACTGCTTTAGGTGGCGGATCAGGTGGAGGTGGCGGCGGTGGTGGGCAACTTGGTGGCAATGGTGGCTCGGGCGGTGGTGCCGGCGCAGCGCCATCTGTCCGCACCGGTGGCGTTGGAACACAAACCGCAAGTGCGTCAGGTGGATATGGCAATTCAGGTGGTAATACGGCAGCAACAGTGCCCGGCCAACGCCCTTGCGGTGGAGGCGGCGGCGCCGGAGCAGTTGGAGGGGACGCAACAACAAACCCTAATGTGGCGGGCAACGGTGGAGATGGTGTTGTATTAGGAACAATACTCAGTCAAGTAGCAATTGGTGAATTATTTAATGGAAACTATTATATTGGTGGTGGCGGTGGAGGAGCAGGAACTAGTTCTACTGCAGGAACTACTGGAAAAGGTGGAGGACCATTCTACCATGGTGGTGGGGGTATTGGCGGCAATGTCGCCGGTACTGCCGGAGGTGGTGGAGTAGTAATCATCCGTCATCTAGCTATTTTCTCAGCAGCCCTGACAACTGGTAGTCCAACAATAACAGTAGTCGGCAATTACCGATATTACACATTTACCGCATCTGGCACAATACAATTCATTTAAACTATTCTAAAGAAACGTATGATACTAAAAGGATTACAAGCAGGCGGCGGAATGGCATTAAATAATCCCCCCCCTCCCCAAGGCAGTGTATTATTTGACGGTACCACCGGAAGTTATTTAATAACATCTGCACAATCAAGTTCTACATATTTTGGTACAGGAGATTTTACCATTGAAGCATGGGTGCGGGTAACATCCACTCCCGAACAAAATGCGTCAATCTCCAGTGTAAATGCTGATTGGCAACTAAGTTGGTTTACCGACGGATTTGTTTTTATGCCAGATACAACATCTACACGTAAAGTTAATACAAGTGGTGCGGGAGCAATATCAACTAATACATGGTACCATATAGCTTTTACTAGAGAATCAAGCTCTCTTAAGTCATTTTTAAATGGCACATTGGCAAATACTGGGACTGATTCGGCAAATTATAACAGCATTTCTGGCATTCGCGTTGGCGCCAATAGATCCAATAACGTAGGATTTCCAGGATACATAAGTAATTTACGTATAATTAAAGGTACTGCATTATATACTGCAACATTTACTGCACCAACTAAACCACTCACTGCAGTACTAAATACGCAGTTGTTGTTAAACACAGTATATGATCCAAACTTCTTAAAAGATAATTCTGTTAATAACTTTGAAATTACAAATAATGGCAATGTTACCAGATCACCGCTAAATCCATTCTAGGGAAACATATGATAATAACAGGAATGGGACAACAAGGTGGAATGGTAATTTCTCCTCCACCACCTCCACCGGGACCCACATTGCAGGGCAGTTTATCCTTTAACGGTACTAATCAATACTTAGGTATGTCCCCAGGATTTTCACCTGGCTCCGGTGCTTTTACCATAGAGGGTTGGTTCTATAATAATGCGGATTTTACGAGTAGGCCTTTATTGGGAACAAATCAATCATTTGGTTTAACTCTTTATACTTCTGATGATTATAATATTACTTTGGATCGGTATGGTGGAGCTGGGTCTGTATCTTATTCCTGGTCTCCGGGGACATTTCAATTAAATAAATGGATATATTTTATTCTAAATCGTAATCCATCGGGTCTTGAAACAATGTATGTGGGTGTACAAAGTAGCCCAGGCGCGGCTGTTACTTGTAATAGAGCATCTTTTGCTGCGGGTAATTTTGATCCTGCTCAGTATACTGCAGGAACATGCGTTGATTCTTTGGATTGGTCTGGGTCTTCGAATCTTATTGGAAACTACTACGGTGGTCATTTTCCCGGTTATATAACAAACTTTAGAGCTACTATAGGTGATGCTAAATACAATACCAATAATAGTACAGTATCGGCTCCTAGTATAGAACTAACAAGCGATGCTTATACTCAATACTTAATGTTGGGTGCGGCAGTTACTACAGATTCATCAAGTACACAAACTGTCACCAATAACAACGGTGTAACGCAGAACGCAGCAAAACCGTTTTAAAATGCAAAAAACTATAGCATTGTTTATCCATGACCCTAAATGCTCAGTGCAAAGCGGCAATGGCATTATGAAATCTTTAGGGGATAAGTATAGCTTCAAGCTGTTTTCCAAAAATAGATTAGAAAACAATTTTTTTGACGATGTAGATATGATAGCTGTTCCAGGCGGCATCGGGGATAGTGATGGTTACAAAAATTTATTCAAACATAACGAAACTAGTGTTATTGATTTTGTCAATCGTGGCGGCAAATATCTAGGCATCTGTATGGGAGCCTATTGGGCAGGTAGCCACTATCTTAACATATTAAACAATGTAGATGCCGTACAATATATTACTCAACCAAAAACTGATACGAGGAGACCTCATGCTAAGAATATTGAAATCAACTGGGATGGAATTGACACAAAGATGTTTTTTTACGATGGTTGTGCTTTGGTTGGTAATGGAAACTACAAAACAATCGCTACTTATGCAAATGGTGATGCGATGGCGATTATTCAAAAGAACATAGGCCTTATAGGTTGTCATCCTGAAAGCGAACAATTTTGGTATGATAGTTATAGTTGGCTAAAAGGAAAATACCATAACGGTGAGCATCACGCCTTACTGTTAAATTTTGTAGATAGGCTAATGGCTCAATGATCTTTGCATCTATATTATTGGGAACAGCTTTAGCTATTTCAGGTATAGCAGGATATTTTTCAATCATGGGATTGACCTATATCTTTTCAGCTAGCCCAACTCCTATTTTGATAATGGGTGCTGCTCTTGAAGTAGGTAAACTTGTAACTGCATCCTATGTATATAGACAATGGAACAAAATAAACACATTGATGAAAACTTATTTTATTACCAGTGTTGTGGTTTTATCCCTACTAACATCCATGGGCATATTCGGATTCTTATCCAAAGCTCATAGCGATCAAAATTTAGTGTCGGGAGATGTCCTGGCAAAAATATCAATTTATGACGAAAAGATTAAGACCTCAAAGGACAATATTGATGCGAACCGCAAAGCTCTTAAACAAATGGATGAGGCAGTGGACCAAGTCATGGCAAGAAGCAGTTCAGAAACGGGTGCGGAGAAGGCAGTTGCTATTAGACGTGCCCAGCACAAAGAACGTGCAAGGCTTCAGTCTGAGATCCAAGCCGAACAGAAAACTATTGCCAGCCTTAGCGAAGAGCGTGCGCCAATCGCAGCTGAAGTACGAAAAGTCGAGGCCGAAGTAGGTCCTATAAAGTATATTGCAGCATTTATGTATGGGGCAACAGACACAAGTATATTGGAAAAAGCAGTATCATGGATGATTCTATTGATAATTGGAGTATTTGATCCGTTAGCTATTCTATTGGTCATAGGGGCAAACTCTATGCTGCAGAATGGGAAAAAGAAGCCAAAATACAGAAATCTAAGGAATTCAATAGAAATAGACAAAAGTTCAGTCTTTTCCTTCAAGAACAAAGATTTGAATTAATATAAATATAAGTATAACATATAATAAAAAAAAATGTCAACACAAATAATACTATCGCAAATTAAAGTACCAAACACAGCTCTGGTTGGTGCAGTTGTAACTGTTCAACCAAATGGTACATTTTCCGCAAATGGGTTTACGATACCTTTAATGATGGATGATATTTCTCCTCAGTTTGATGGAGATAAAACAGTTTTTACATTATCAGTCGATACAACGACTGTTTCTAATGTTATAAATACTTTAATATTAGATTCAAAAGATTTAGATGTTTCAATGGGAGGTCAGCTCGTTAAACCTTATATAGGGCAAACAACTTGGCCCTGGATAACACCGTATGATTCATTTAGACAAGGTTACAGAGTAGAAGGTGACAGTATCATATTTTATATAGCACCTTCACCGGGAAGCGACTGCTCAATAATTATCAGAAACTGCAGTAGAACAATTCAAACAAGACGTTACCCGTTTACCCCGGGCGGTGTCGTATTAGGAGACTAAAGAAATGGCAAAGCACGTAATATTAGAAAGTTACACATTCAATCCAACAACAAGATCGGTTGTAGTAACAGGCAAGAACATCCGCAGAGAACAATTATTACTTATTACTAACGTAACACGTAATACTGTAATCTATAATTTTAGCGATCCCAATTTGGCCGCTACATCATATGTCAACGCAGCTACTGCTACAGGTGTTCCTGGGCAAGGTACTCCTTTAGAAACAACAACTATTCTGTTGGCTTATAATACTACTGCAATGAGTAGTACAGATAAGTTGGCAATTTTAGTTGAAGAAACATATACAGAGATTACTCCTGCAGAGACACAACTTGATCCTGTAGGTAAGATGAGAGTTTCGGAGCCACAGTCTCTAATCGACACAGACTTTGAATATGGCATACAGCCAACAAAATGGGAAAGTGTTGGTTTAATTAACAATAGACCAACAGCATTCTATACTTCTTCTGCAGCTCCAAATATACCTGCAAATAATGCTGCGCAAACTGGATCATTAACAGTATCAAACGTATTCCATGCGGGTGGCGGTAATACGCAAATTGTTGTTAGTATGGCAGATACAGTTACACCAAGCATTTATGTTGGTCAACCAATTTTCGTTCAAGGTACACTTGATGTGGCAAATGCGGATGGTTGGTATGTTATTGACACACTAACACCCAACGTAAATTTCTCATACAGAACAACAGCCATTCCTGCAAATGCATTATATGATGGCACAAAAACATATGTGTTTGCCGGAGCATATTACTCTAATGCAGCAATAGCTGTTACTAACATATCAGTTAGTTCTAGTGCAATTTTTATATCTACACCTAATCCCCATAACTTAAGTGTGGGCAATGGCATTTTTATTACTAATACCTCAGGCGTAGTAGGTACAGGTGTTGTTGGTCTAAACGGATTGTGGAATGTTACATCTACACCAACTACAAACACACTTATTGCAAATGGTTACCCAGGTACTACTTTCACACCGGGGGCAGCAACAATAGCAGCAAGTAGTTTAGGTAACGTTTTATACGCAAGACACCCTGGTTATGTAGAACACAGACCTTATGACGGCGGTGTTCAATTCTCAAACCAAACACCATTCCATAACGCACAATTTGTCAGACAAACGCGTAGATATTTCCGTTATCAATCAGGTAAGGGCATTCAATTTAGTACAGGTTCTATTATGAAACCTGCGCTATTCGTAGACGATTTATCATCCAGCGGAACTACTGTAACAGTACAAACCAAAATACCTCACGGTATGGGTGTTGGTGCAAATATAACAGTTTCCGGTGCGACACAGATTGCGTATAACGGATCCTATTCTGTAACAGGTGTGTCATCACAAACATCATTTACATACACAGTACCAAGTGCACCTGGCGTTAGTCCAGCAACAGGATTCCCAATCACAGTTAATCCAAATACTTGGTATGGATCAAGAAATAGATTGGGTATGTTTGACGAACAAAACGGATTTTTCTTTGAATTCGATGGTCAGGTGTTATATTGTGTTAAGAGATCTAGTACAACACAAATATCGGGGGCAGTATCCGTTACCACAGGATCTCCTACCGTAAACGGAACAAAAACTAAATTTGGTACACAATTAGCACCCAATGATAGAATTATTATTAGAGGTACTAGCTATATTGTGGAATCAATTGTTTCCGATACACAATTAACAATTTCCCCTGAATATAGAGGAGTTGCTTCAACAAACTGCCTGGTAAGCAAAACTATTGATGTTAAGTATCCGCAAAGTCAATGGAACATTGACAGAATGGATGGAACAGGTCATAGCCTATATAATATAGATTTGGCAAGAATGCAAATGTTCTATATCGATTATACCTGGTATGGTGCAGGAGCAATTAGATTCGGCTTTAAGAATATTAGAGGTGAGGTAGTTTACTGCCATCGTATTGCAAATAACAACGTAAATACTGAAGCGTATATGCGTTCCGGTAACTTGCCTGCAAGATATGAGACATCAACATTCCCTCCAATGTCAACACTTGGAGCAAGTCTATTGAGTTCAGCAACTACAGGCGCAGCATTAACAGTTGTGGATGCCAATTTATTCCCCAATGTAGGTATAGTTGCGGTGCAGCAGTCGGGTATTAATAATGCAAACATTGAATATATTTCCTATACTGCAAAAACTGCAAATGTACTTACTATAGGTAGCAGAGCAGTTTCCGGTGGTCAAACAACAGCATGTACATTTAATTATGCGGCAAATGTGCCTCATCAGGTATCATTATATTCTCCGCATGTTGCACCAACAATTAGCCATTGGGGGTCATCTGTTATAATGGATGGTAAATATGATGACGATAAATCTTTGGTGTTTAACATTGGCCAAAATACAACATTACAAAATCCGCAGGTCAACGTAAGAATTGCCCTTATAAGTTTGAGAATTTCACCTAGTGTGGATAATGGTTTTATTGGATTACTTGGTACAAGAGAAATTGTTAACCGCATGCAATTAGTTCTACGTCAAATGGATGCGTTAACGAACGGACCCTATCGTGTTGACGTTATTCTAAATGGAACACCAGTTGCAGGCACATGGCTGAACGTCGGTGGTTCAAGCTTGGCACAATATATTTTACATACGCCAGGAACTCAAGTTATTGGTGGCGAAAATATGTTCTCATTCTTTACACAATCGTCAGGTCAAACACAGCAGGACATGGTATTGGCCAGAGATCTTGGTACCAATATATTGGGTGGAGGTATGGATCTGCGTGCAAATACTTTATTAAATAAGTATCCAGACGGTCCTGATATGATTACAATTTGCGCTACTGCATTGCAAAGTACAAGTAATATTAATTCTCGTATCAGCTGGACAGAAGCTCAAGCGTAATAATGCACCATGGCATTTATAGTATCGAAAACGGAGCCAAAAGGCGGTAGTTTAGGGGACGAGTGGTTTAATCCAGACACAAATGAGTTAAAAAAACTCGTCCCGTATTTGGGTACTAAACCTACATATGTTACCATAAACAGAGCAAACACTTTAGTTGGCAATGTTGTCGTAGCCAATACCAATAATTCAACCAATACAGTTACTTCCGCTACTTCAATTTTTGCACCCGCATGGATGTCTGCCACGGGTGGAGATATAGTTATTGAAGGTGGTTATGCATATCACACTTTCAACACATCCTCTACGTTTTACCTTACCCTAGGCACAGGTATTGGACCAATATATAATACTGCACAAGTATTACTAATAGGTGGTGGTGGCGGTGGCGGAGGAGGTGGTTTTTCTGGCACAGCCTCTGGTGCCGGAGGCGGCGGTGGTGCTGGGGGATTTAATGAAGTAACTCTTTCAAATTTAAACGCAAACGTGTATTCAGTAATTGTTGGAGGAGGCGGCGCGCAAGGCTCATTTAGTTTAAACGGAGGCCAAGGTTCAAATTCATCTGTAGCATTACAAAATGTGCCTGTGCTAAGCACAGGAGTATTACTGGGTCTTCATGGCGCTGGCGGAGGATTCTCATATGGACCATCAACTAATCCATCGGGGCTTACAGGCCAAGCTTCTGGCGGTGGTGGTGGCGCTGGAGCTGTTGCTGGTATCGGTGGTACCGCTAGATCCGCAAACTTGCAAGGAAATTTTGGCGGCGCAGGTATAGCCCGCACAACCACAAACAACCAGGCTGGTGGCGGAGGAGGAGGCGCATCAAGTCCAGGACAAAATGCCACTCTTGGAAGAGGAGGTGATGGCGGTTCCGGAAAGGCTTCCAATATATATGCTAATGTACGTGTCTTTGCGGGCGGGGGGGGTGGCGGCGCTTATCTAACAACCGGCAATATTGCAAATAGCACTGTTGCGGTTGGCGGATCTGGAATCGGAGGATCAGGCGGTGTAGGAAATTCCGAAATAACTGTGAGAGGATCAAATGCAGTTATCAATACTGGTAGCGGTGGCGGTGGCGGTGGGCGCTTTAATACTGATAGTGGGGGGTTGGGCTCATCTGGTGTAGTTGTTATAAAATATAGAGTAGCTGATGAATATTCTATCGCCACTGACTATCTTTTAGTTGGCGGCGGCGGCGGCGGAGGATTTAGGTATGGTGGAGGCGGCGGTGCCGGCGGAGTATTACAGGGCACTACCACACTAACATCCAACACGCTATACGTAATTACTGTTGGTGGTGGTGGCACTGGAGGTTCCTCAAATGTTTTGGGTGCTAATGGTATAAGCACAACATTTTCCAACACATCATCCACATTTTTTACAGCATTAGGCGGCGGAGGTGGTGGCTCATCAAACGCAGCCGCCAGCGCATTTCAAGAAACAGTTTTACCATACATAGGTAGTGCAGGTAGTTCCGGCGGAGGAGGAAGTTCAAGGGGCTCTGTTGGCGGCGCAGGTACACCTGGTCAAGGAAATCCTGGTGGCGCAGGCTCGGGTGCATTCGATGGATCGTTCGATAATGGAGGCGGCGGAGGCGGCGCAGGTTCTGCAGGAGCTCCGGCAGTGGCTGTCGCTGGCACGGGCGGAAATGGTATATATTCTTCTATAACAGGAGCCAATGTTGCCTACGCCGGCGGAGGCGGTGGCGGCGCGTTGAATAATGCTACTCTCGGTGCAGGTGGTATAGGTGGGGGTGGAACCGGCGGTAGACAAACTCCTGCGAATGTTGCAACACCCGGCACAATATTTACAGGTGGCGGAGGCGGTGGGCAGGGTAGCACGGGTCAGCTTGTTGGTAGCGGCGGTTCAGGTGTGGCTATTTTAAGATATCCAACTTTTTATCCCAAAGCAACTATAGTAAACGGTGCTTTATACTCAACTGTAAACGGATATAACATATATAAATTTATAACATCAGGTAATATTTTAATATAACATGGCTTTTATAACATCCAACACCCAACCATCAGACGGCGCACTTGGCGACGAATGGTATAATCCTGTTGAGGATAAAATATATAAACGTGTGCCATTCAACGGAGTAGCTCAATGGATTGAATATAATATTCCATCACTAACTGCAAAAAGAGTTATAACTGCAGATGTTGCTTTACCAAAACTTCCCCTATCTTCTGTTAAATTTCTTGCAGTTGCGGGTGGAGGAGGAAGCGGTTTTGGTGCAGGGTCTGGGGCGGGCGGCGGCGGGGTATTACAAAGCAATAATTTATTAGTTGCACCAGGGGTAGTATATACTGTTGTAGTGGGCGCGGGTGGTGCGGGGTCAATTAATGTGCCTGCACCAAGTGCAGATCTTGCTAGTGGAAGTAGAGGATCAAATACTCGAATAACAGGAGGACTTTTGTCGTTAATTGCAGAAGGTGGCGGTGCTGGCAGAGGCAGTGGTGCCACATACTCCTCCATACTACACGATGGAGGTTCAGGCGGTGGCGCGCATGCAAGCGTTTCCGTTGGGGCCGGCTTTAATTATTCTGGGTCAGGAGCAGGAACAACTATATATTATAACTATCCACTTGGTCTTCAAGGTTTTCCGGGTGGAAGTGGTTTAGGCACAGGCCCCACCCGGTCAACTGGCGGTGGCGGTGGTGCCGCGGGTATAGGACAGCCCAGCAGAGCTAGTCAAACTAGCGGGACTGCTACTGAAGCTGGCCGCGGGGGTATAGGTTTACACAGCACTATATCAGGTTTGAGTAAATATTACGGAGGCGGCGGAGGCGGCGGCGCCTGGGGACCAGCTTCAGCTTCTGGCGATAGACTTGGCGGCTTAGGTGGTGGCGGGCATGGTGGAAGCGTCTCTGTAGCCGGAACAGCTGGTAATGTCAATACCGGCGGCGGAGGTGGCGGAGGTGGCGGAGGTCCACTTGGTAGTAGTGCATCCGGTGGGTCGGGTATAGTTATATTTTCACATCCTACGAAATATGCCAATGCAAGAATAACGGGTGATAGTGTAGAAGTACGAAGTGTGAGATCAAATACAGAACTTGTATACACATTTAATTCCCCAGGAACAATATTTTTCTTATAAAAAAAATGGCATTCATAGTATCAAACTCTCAACCACCCAACGGCGCTCTTGGCGACGAATGGTATAATCCTGCCGAGGATATAACGTATAAAATAGTACCTAGAAAAGGTACTAATCCCGAATGGCACGGGTACGGCAATACCGCGGCAAACGTATTAATAGCCACATCATATACACAGACAAACACCGTAGTAACAATTACCGACGAAGGTCAAGGTAATCCATACGGAGATCCTTATTGGAACTCTGTGACATTATTGTTGGACGGTAATGATAGTACTACGGCAATTAATGCCGACGCAAGCATTAATAAATTTAGTGTAAATATACCAGCTGGATCTGATGTAAAACCAACAAACTTTACTCCTTATTTGGGAAATGGTTATTACAGTACAACATTTAACGGTACTACGGATGCTATAGTATTAGATGATTCTAATACAACAGACTTTAATTTAGGTACTGGTGACTTTACAATCGAAGCCTGGATACATAGTAATACTAAAGGGTGGAATGGACACATATTTAGTAAATGGGGCGGCTCCTCCGTCGGTGCGTATCAGCTTTCAGTAGATGAAAGTAATAGGATAGGTTGGCAAATACGCTTCAATAACGCCTCCGCTGAAAGCGAACCCAACAGGGTGCTACCGTTAAATACTTGGACGCATGTTGCATGGACTAAGACTGGCGGAAACGCTTATCTGTTTGTAAATGGTAATTTAGTTGATACCGTCGCTGTAACCTTGGACCCAACCGGCACAGGATTCGCAACAATAGGTTCGCAAACCAATACCCCAACTGAACGCTTTTCTGGAGCTATTTCAAATTTAAGAGTTGTTAAGGGTCAAGCACTATATACATCTGCATTCAAGCCTAGTACGACACCATTAACTGCTGTAAACAACACGGTATTATTAGCATGTTGCTATAGGAATGTTACAGATATCATTAGAGCCGTTGGTGCTAACGTTAATATCGCAACCATTAACGGCCAACCAAAAGTATTCCAAGCTTCTCCTTTTGATCAGACACCTATTCGAGCCAATGTAGCTACTTTAGGCAGTGCGTTTTTTGATGGTACTGGAGATTATTTTAATATTCCCACAAATACTGCATTTGGTTTCGGTACTGGGGATTTTACTATTGAATTTTGGGCATATGCAACAACTGGAGCACGGCAAGATTGGATCGATGTCACTACCCCAGGTTCAACTCGTGTGCTAGTTGCAACTATTAATAACACCTTAACAGTTACAGGTACCCCGCCTAATAGTGTAATAATTACCGGATCAACAATGCCATTAAATACGTGGTGGCATATTGCGGTCTCAAGACAGGCTGGAATTATGAAACTGTTTGTAAATGGTGTACAAGATGGCATTTCAGCAGGATACCCTGATTATGGTTCAACTAATCAAGTATTCATAGGTAAAGACGGAGGAGGCTCTACTCATGTGACTGGATATATTGCAGATTTACGTATTGTTAAAGGAACAGCAATATACACTGAGCCATTCACACTGCCGACTGCACCACTAACAGCAATATCAGGTACAAGTTTACTAACATTACAATACAACGGTAGTTTTAATTCAAAAAATACTGCAATTATTGATGAGGGTAGTTTTGGTGCACAACTTACAAGATTTGGTAATGTTGCATTAGGAACGTTTACACCTAACACACCGAATACCATTGGTAATTATTATATAGCCAATGTCAATGGTGGTTCTGCATATTTTGATGGTGAAGGAGACTATTTGCAGGATATAAGCAATAATAGATCAAATGCCGCATATTTATTTCCTGGAGATTTTACTGCAGAAGCGTGGATATATCCTAAGAGCTTAAGCAATGCAACAATATTTAGTATAGGTTCAAAAAACATAAACAGATTGTTAATTCGTATAGATCAGTCCGGTGTACTCCGATATGAAAAGTGGGGCAATGCTTCAACCAGCCTTAACTTTCAGCTCAAAGGTAATGCCTGGTCACACGTTGCTGTAGTTCGTAATAATAATGTTGTATTTGGGTTTTTAAATGGAGCCCGCGCATCGTTTCCTTCCACATTACTTGGTAATGTGGGCAACGGCGGATTTTATTTAGGTCACGACGGAGGTGTTACTTCAGGAGCACAAGCTAATTTATTCTATGGTTATATGTCGGGTGTACGTTTAGCTAAACAAGCAATTTATACTGTGGAATCAAACCCTCTGATTAGCGATATACCCCCTAATAAAAGACCAACAGCTATTCCCTTCAAAGCCAATGCATCTATAATAGATACAAGACCAACAGAAAATACCTCAAATAGTGTTTATTTTAATGGTTCATCTTTCATTCGCACATCGTCAAATGTAGAATTTGCATTATCAACAACGGATTTTACCATTGAGGCGTGGGTCAATAGAACAGTATGGAACAATTCAAATTCTACAATTTTAGATTTTAGACAATCTGGCGCATTTAGCCAGTTAAAACCAACTTTACAGTTTGCGGATGATATTTATATACGTTTTGTTGCAAATGGTGCAGTTAGAATTACTTCAGTTTGTGGTGGCAATGCATGGGCTCACGTTGCGTTAGTTAGAAATAATGGTACTACTAGATTATTTGTAAACGGTACAGATGAAAACAGCTCAACAGTATATAATGATATTGATGATTATGGAGCAAATGCTCAAAGTATTACTATAGGTGCCGCCGGGGACAACAATAGTTTTCCAAACGTATATTTTACTGGTTACATTACTAACTTAAGAATAATCAAAGGTCTTGCAATTTATACAGAAAAATTTATCCCTGATGCTAGACCATTGACACCTTTTGAGGTAAATGCTTTGCCAAATTGCACGAGCATACTTGCACTACAAGGAACACATACAGATAACAGCGGAAGAGGTATAACTTTAACTACTACAGGTGCGAATTCTGCAGCTGTTGCAAATATTGTATCTACATCTAGTCCGTTTGGTACATTCATTCCTGCAGTAATACCAGCAAACACAAGTCTATTATTAAACTTCGCATCAGGTGCCGTAATAGATTATAGAGGACAAACCAATGCAGAAACAGCAAATGTTGGGTTAGATAGTAGTATTACATCAAAATTTAATAAGACTATGGGTCCTTTCAAAAGAAGCGATACTTTTATAACTATACCCCACGATACAAAGTATGATCTAACAGAGACTTACAATCCATTTACTATAGAATATTGGATATATCCCACTAACTTTGCAGGATTGCCTGCAAATTCTTTTATTATATCAAAAGGAGCTTCCACTACCACATTTCCACAATGGGTGTCTAAATTAAATAGTGACGGTAATGTATTTTTTAACCTTAGTACTTCTACTAACTTGTTGTTTCCTCAACAAATTACTTTAGGAAATATCTCATTATCCGGCAATGCTTGGAATCATGTTGCTCATACAAAAAATGCTAATCAAATATTAACTACATGGATTAATGGTAGAGTTGCGTTAATGACACAACAAACTGTTAGCGTAGGTGCTGATACGATTCGTCCATTAGTAATAGGTTCGCAACCCGGCGGAACAACAGCTGGGTTCGATGGATACCTTGAAAATATTAGAATAACCAAAGGTGTTTGCAGATATACTCGCCCCTTTACTCCTAACAGAGCAAATACATTTCTGGGATATTTTATAACAGGGCCAGCATCAAATATTATAACTGCAGTAAGCACCGTGGCAAATGTTGAACCTCCCTTCACAGTCCAGCGAGCTTCCGACGTAAGATACTTAGTAGTTGCAGGCGGTGGCGCCGGCGGAAACGGTCGAGGTGGCGGTGGCGGCGGAGGAGGTGGAGTACTAACTGGTAATATAATTGTGTCGAGTAATACTGAGTATATTATTACTATTGGGGCGGGCGGTGCAGGCGGCGACGGGATAGGTAATTCAGGAAATAATTCAGTATTTGGCAGTTTGGTTGCGATTGGTGGAGGTGGAGGATCGGGCGAAAACGAGACTGCAATAGGTAGACCGGGAGGATCCGGGGGCGGCGGCGGTTCATTGGGCGGCGGCACGGCTATGCCCGGTGGCACAGGTTATTTATATGCAAGTCCCGAGGAAACATTTTATACTCCCACAGGGGCACAAGGATATCCCGGCGGCACAGGTTATGCCCATCCAAGTCCTACATTGGCCCGACATGGTGGCGGGGGTGGCGGAGCAGGACAAAAAGGTTCAAATGGTACTGGCAATACTGGATCCAGTGAAGGTGGTGACGGAATGACATCTGATATAGCCGGAACCGGAAGATGGCTCGGCACCAACATATTTGAACCTATAATGTACGGCGGCGGTGGCGGCGGTGGCAATTTTGCCAACACTGCACACAATAGAGGCGGGCTTGGTGGTGGCGGTGCAGGTGGCGTCGGAATAAGCCCCACGCCTCCGTTTGGATTTGTCGGTAAGAATGGTAATGTAAATACTGGAGGTGGAGGTGGAGGTGGTTCACTCAACCCTGGATCCAGTACTAATGGTTCTGGAGGTTCTGGTATTGTTATATTATCATATCCGACTGCAGTCGTTCTTGCCGGTACCACTGGATCCAACGTACTTCTTACAACCGTAAATGGGCAACGTGTACATTCATTCTATAGTTCTGGAACAATTACGTTCTAAATTGGTAAACTTTAGATATAATAGGCATATAAATAAATTAGTATTATAGCAATTACCTTTCAATGGTAGATTATTTAGGAGAAAAAATGGGACATTTTGCTAAAGTAGAAAACGGAACAGTAACACAAGTTATTGTTGCTGATCAAGATTTTATTGACACTGGTGCTGTGGGAGAACCTAGCACTTGGGTTCAAACAAGTTACAATACTCAAGGTGGTACACACCGCAACGGTGGCACTCCTTTGCGTAAGAACTACGCGGGCATTGGTTATGTATATGATGCAGGCAGAGATGCATTCTATGCACCTCAACCTTTT